>ERZ1674176.114-NODE-114-length-20593-cov-9.854173_pt1 | contig 20593 bp, 33 predicted proteins | sample MGYA00581288_ERZ1674176 | MGnify/ENA primary metagenome ERZ1674176 (study PRJEB41354, sample SAMEA4873327) | human saliva metagenome | biome: human-associated habitat [ENVO:00009003]; feature: mouth environment [ENVO:08000002]; material: saliva material...
CAGCTTTTAATGGAATCACATGATCACTCATCGTTGCTTCGTCTCCACAATATTCACACACATAATCATTCTCAAGTAGAACCAATCGAGATAATGCTTTCCACTCTTTCGAATTATAAAATGCTTTGGCTTCTCGATCGTACTTCCATCGCATACGATTGTATTCCCTGTACTCGTCTTGCCTTGATCCGTAATCAGACAGTACTCGCTTACCTCTTGACATAGTTAGTTTCTGTGGTCTCATGTTATCACCTTTTAAAATAACAAAAGAGATCCACAAAGCTATTGCAGATCATTGGTACTAAATAAGGAGACAAAACAATTAGGCTTGCGAACGTCTCTGCTGCCTTACGAATCTCTTTCTGTATACTATATTATCAGGTTGTGTGTATCATTTGTTAAAGGTTGGTTCATCTTTAATCACTAAATGCTCAATCGCTTTAGCTCTCGCTCTTTGGATTGTCGCATGAGAATAGTTTAACTCTCTCTTAGTTTCTTGCCATGAGTAGCCATTAACGTACATTAATCTCAACACGATATTTTCCAATGGGTCATCTAAATCCTCGATGGCATTAATAAGGCGCGTGCGTTCTTCCATGAGCTGATTGATTTCTGCACGGATCTTCTCTGCCCCGTCAATGATTTTTATATTTAAATCTTCCGTAGCATTTCCATGCTTGCCACCCTTTGGTTCGTCCGAATAGACCTGCCCCTTTAAAATAGCAGACTTGAGGTTTTCGATCTCCTGCCGTTTGGATTTGATTTTGATATCAATATACTTCAATGCAGATAGTCTACTTGCTATATTCATTCGTCACCCTCACGATAGATAAGTAGACACTCGCGATCATTAAATGGAACGCAGTCCACTACACGTTGATTTACTTTATAATCGACTGCCTCGATCTTAATATTAGGATTCGCATCAAAAAAGGTATTCATCTGTTCTGCGATTGAGACATCATTAAATGCTCCTGCGATAAATAGTCTTGCTTTCATTTGTCCCTCCCTTTTTAAATGGAATTTCTTACTTTGGATTTCTTTCCAGAATTCTTCATCTTGTGTCATATTATCCTCCCACTCCATTTCTATCAGCCACCTCTTTCAATTCCTCTGCCCTTTGTCGTTCTCGCATTTGGTACTCGCTGTTTAATTTATTTAAAATAACATCCTGCGCATTATTCTGTTCTGCCAGTCGCTGGATAGATAACTCATGTTCTTGCACCGTCCATTCCAGATCGCTCACACGTTTATTAAGACTTTCAATCCGTGAGTTTAAGTTAATACACACGATCAGAAATACTAACGATACTGATGTGAGGATTGTGTAAAATAGTTTAGTCATGTTTCTCCTCCGCAATCAGATCTTTGTAAAACAGACCTATACTACCAATTGCTACATAGCCTCCCCCACTGGTGAGAATATGCGTACAATATCTCTCTCTACCATCATCAAGTAACAATTTTAGACACCACTCACCGAATAAAGTATCTTCTGCTACATCAACAATTTTCGAGGCATTTACAATGAATGTACTAAAGAACTTTTCGGGCTTTTCTAAACCTAGCATTAAAAATTTCATCATTTCTCCTTTCTGTTTTTAAACGCAATCATACCAGCCCAGATCAGACCAGATAACCAGACCAGTGCGAGTAGTAAATAAATAAAGTTTTGTAGATCCATTATTTCTCCTCACTCTCTTGAACATTTTTTATCAAAGAATTCTCTTTAATATCCCCGCTTTTTTCAATAGTCTTAATTCTTACTTTACAGCCTGTTAGCATTATTAATAAAGTTAAAATACATAAAATTTTAAAGCACCGCATCACTCCACCTCTTTCATAACTTCGTCAAATAGCCTTTTCGTTATAAAACCACGTTCAATCATTCTGTCGATTGTGTTTTCGATTTTAAAGAGCCGTTCCAATTCATCGCGTATAAAGTCCCGCTTTACTTCCCGATCTCTCAAAGCTCTATCGCGGTCCTGTCGTTTCATTTCTGCGATCAACTCACGCTCGCACTCCATGCAAAAGTGCCCGCTAGTCTGACATGGACAGTCTCTCATTCCGTTACCTCCTCGACCGTAAAGAGAGGGTTTACGAACACGTTCCCAAAGCCTCCTTTTTGCAGATTTTCTAACGTGTGATACAAGCGAATATCGTCTAGGTTTTTCCCATTGCCAAAATACCAATATTGTTGTACGCTGTTCCATTTCAGATACTTACAGTCGTTTCCGATATTTTTTACTGTTACGATATATCGTTTTTCGGGCTCGATATGGTAGCCATTCACCCAAGCGTCAGCAAAAATATTTTGCCGATTCTTTTCATCTTCACAAAACCATAGATTCACTTCTTCTGGTGCGTTTTCCAGTGCGAAATGTAAAGTCTTGTTTCGACCTCTCACGCAAGAGATCCAGTTTGCCACTGGCCGAGGAAGCGTAACTTTTTCTTTTTCTTTTGGTTCGTCAAGCTGTCGCAGATCTTCCAAAATCAGATTGAGCTGAATAACCGGGAAGCCAAAAATTGTTTCATATTTTTCCTCATACTTCTTTATCAATTCCTGCTTATTCATTCTTCCACCTCTTCTACTTCTACGAGTGGGCTTTCTAGCAGCCACCCGATCCCTTTTAGATTCAACTCGTCGATCGTGAACGACTGCTTAAATTTTAGCTTGTATCGTCTATCGTCTTCGAGCTCGATCATGTATGTTTTTGTCGTCTTATTAAATCGCTTTGAGTTGCAAAGAAGACTCCGCAACGACTCGATCTTTCGCCCAGTTTGTTCTGCGATCTCTTCCATTGTGCCGAAAGCGATCAGCGTATCATTTTTATAATAAGCGAACGTCCGGACTTTCATTTCAGATCCTAACAGTTCCACGTCATCAATTTCGAAATAATCGCATATAGCCTCGATTCCTGTTCGATCGGGTACGCGATCCCCACGGATCCAGTAATCGATCGTATTATAGGACCAGCCCAGCTTTCTTGAAAGCTGTGTTTTCGTGACTCCTCTTTCGTCCATCAATCGCTTTAGATTCTTTTTAAATTCTTCGCGTTGTTTTAGATCATATTTCACGTATTCCATGGGCTCCGCTCCTCGATCGTGATCTGGTAATTTTTACCATTGAGCGTGATATTTGTTTCTCTAGTGGCTTGCGTTTGTTCTCGATTCAATTTTTCGATCAAAGAAAAACAGATCTCGCCCAGCTCTAACAATGTTTCATATTGCGAGCTTTTCTTTCGCTCCATCTCTTCCAAGACTTCATAGTACGTTTTTTCTTTCATGCTTTCGCTCCTTCCGCCTGTTTCTCGAGCCATTCAAACAAGAGCCCGAATTGCTTTACAACTAATTCGTCGTCATTGTACTTTTTGCAGATCTCAGCGATCGCGTCCACGGTCCAAAACCAATAACGCTCAGAACCGAAGCCGAGGCTTTGCGCGACTTGGTTATTTCTAGCCATAAAATCCGGGAGCTCGACACTAAAGAAATGTATATAATTCATCGTCCCACTCCTCCACTCTGACATAGATTCCCACAACCTCAGACCAAAATTTTTCTGCGATCTCGCTTGCGACCTCTGCGTCGTCATTCCAAAAACCGAGCTTCGTCATACAATCTTTAAATAACTTTTGAAGATTATCTGTGTCTGGCTTGGTTGTCTTGTATTGCCCAGTTCGTACTCCCTTAATCATCGGGAAGCACCATTTAACCGTGAGGCGTACTGGTCCTTTTAGCTTGTCCGGTGGAACGTGACGCGCAAGCAAGCTCTCAAATTTTGCCCGTGCGTTTTTCAGCTCCTCTGGCTCGTAAAAAATCGGCTTACCATTTCTCACGTTTACTTTTTTTTGCTGGTGTGTCGTCGTCGGAATTTTTTCCATCGGCAAAAAGAACTCAATCATAGGAAATCCTCTTCTTCTAATATTCCAAGAGCTCTGTGTATTTTGCCTAAAATACTTGCATAAGACAAAGCAACTTCGATAGGTTCGTTTTGATAACTCAAGAAAATCTTAGCAGAACTTGTGTCGATCTTTTCAACCATAATTATGTAATTGACATTTATAAATTTACCTTGTACTGCAATAAACATTTTTATTTTACCTTTCTTTTTTACTTTATTTTTCGCGCTTAGTCCATGGACCTTGTATATGACAGGGTGCGTTTTAAGCAACCCTGTCTATACAGGTATGGACATGATGGACGACAGGACATTATCTATATATATAATATATAGATGTCTGTCCGGGACACGACCACGTTTTTATGGTCTTGTCTGTCCTTTTAGGACAAAGACACAACCATAATTTCATGGTGCTGTCTCATTCGGACACGACCACGTTTTTATGGTCTTGTCCTTTTTCTTTTATCAAATTTGAGTTCTTATCGAACCAATATTTTTTAGATGAATTTAATCTGCGAGTAACTGTTTTTACAGAAATTCCCAAATATTCAGCCACATCTTCTTTCGATGGTGGTTCACCAAAATTCGCATTTTCTATCGCTTCGTCAAACTCTATGAGTTTTTGTTTTTTGTCTTCCTTTGCATTCTTTTTGCGAGTTTCTTTAGCTTTTATCCACCCGGGCTTGTTTTCTTCAAGCTCGATATCTGCCAAAACTCCCGAATCGTCCAAAAAATGTACTGGATAGCTAAACCACATATTGACAGGCTTGAACTTGGCAAACTCCCGAAGAGTGCCTTCCACGCGCCACGCTGTCGATATTTCGATCGCTCGACGGGCTTGTTCGATCTTATCAGTCCAAGGCTTGCGATCGAGCACGTTTGGAATCGCACGTTCGAAGTGTTCTCTCATGACGCTCGCGCTTTGGAGATCATCGAGGCTTACTTGGTCTTGGTAATATCCAAGGTTGCACATTTGTAATGCTGCTTTATAGATACGTGTGGCCGTGTGATTGATTCGTTGGGCGTATAGCTCCTCTGTCACGTCAAGCTCCACTAAGTCGATCAACGCGTCCGGATCTCGAGCGAATACGCCCGAACCGCTGGCCCGGTCCATTGATTTTTTGCCCCCTTGAGCACCTTTTGAGTGGTGGTGACAATAGATCACTGAGCAACCGAGCTCTGTCGCTACTTTGTCGAATTGATTCGTAAAGTGTGCCATCTGGTCCGCGCTGTTTTCGTCACCCGTCAAGACTTTATAGATTGGGTCAATAATGACGGCTATATAGTTCTTTTTGAGTGATCTCCGGATCAATTTCGGAGCGAGCTTATCCATCGGTACAGTCTTCCCGCGCAAGTTCCAGATATCAATATTTTGTAAGTTGTTCGGCTGAAGCCCCATTGCTTCGTACACGTCGCGGAAACGGTGCAAACATGACGCGCGATCCAATTCAAGATTGACATATAGGACCTTACCTTGCGTACACTTCCATTCAAGCCATTTCTGCCCTTCTGCAATTGCGATTGACATTTCGATCAAGCTGAAAGACTTCCCGGCTTTTGACGGCCCAGCGATCAACATTTTGTGCCCTTGGCGAAGGACGCCTTCGATCAGCTCGGGTGCGAGCTCTGGAAGGTTGTCCCAGCTATCGCCCAGCCCTTCCGGATCTGGAAGATCGTCGTTGAGATCTTCGATATACTGATACCATTCTTCCCAGTTACGCTTACCGATATTCGTATCGACAAGAAATTGTTTCTGGCCGTTACGCTCGAAGCCCGGCATACGGGACAAGCGCGACGGGTTGCGGTTTTGTGTATCGACTGATATCCCGTTTTTTTGGCATATCTTATATAAATAGTCAACGCGTTTTCGGTATTCCTCATAGTTGCCCGCGTCCACTTTCACGATCGCATGTAAAGATTTGTTTCCACTATAGACGAGGGCCACGATAGGCAATTCAAGTTCTTTATAGATCGCGTTTTGTTTCTCAACGCTCATGCTATCCGATTCAACCAACGCGTAACGATAATCAGTTACGTTTTCGTTTTTGGCGCCCTTCCCGTCTAATGGATTGAATCGAATCCACGCGCCCGCTTCCTTGTGATAGTCACCAAGGACCGCTCCGATATCGCCGTTACACTTGCTAAGTTGTTCGATCAGTTGCCCGGCTGTCCGGTCATAGGCTCCCTTGGTTGGAAGCCATTTTTCTATTTCGCCCGTCTCGTCGTTTACCTTTGGATATGACTCGGTAACGTAACCGACATTCTCAGACGATTCAAACAAGGCCTCGAGGTACTTGATAATCTCTTGTACTGGGTTCCAGTTTGTAGGCTCATGAATCTCTTTCCCCTCGATCCAGTTCTTATCAATGACGCGATAGTCTCGATCGATTGTGTCGTTCCAGTCGAGCTCATGAGCTCCCTCACTATCGCTTGAGTATGGATTTACCCAGCCGTGATCTTTCGCGAGTTGGACAATCGTCCCACCCGTCACGATCGTTCCTGCTTCTTCGTTGAAGGTGTCCCATTTTTTGAAACATTCAAATTTACGGTACCTGGCCGGATCTCGTAAGGACCAGTTGTCCCAATCGGACGCCGTGTACCCTTCGTGCTTTAAGGCCATTCCGACGTTGATCCAGTCTTGATATCCAAGAATTGAAGGATCGATCGCGTCCAATAGTGGCAATAGGTCAAATTCTCGTTCCATTAGCTCCCTCCTTTCCATCTTTTATACACTTTTGTAAAAATTTCTTTTACGAGTTCTTGTGGTATATTCGAGCGTTCATTGTATGACGTCGAGAAATCTTGCCAAGTAACCTCTGGCTTATTCGCTTCGTTATTAAGTTGCAAGTCAAGGTTACTGGCAAATTTCGTCGGTTTTTGAATAGGGTAGTCGTAATTGTTGTATCGAGTCGGGTTCTTAAACGGCAATTCAAAGCCTATGACTTCTTCAATGTATTTCCAAATTCGCCCACTAGCTGGATTTTCGATGATGAAGAATTTTGGCTCGTATCGTTTAATAATCTCGATCGTATTAAATACACATAACTCACCATTCACACGTTTCATAAATTGTCGATCGTACTTGTAATTGTTATACGCTTGTTCATAGTCTCGACTGTTTCGGATCGTGAACGGGCTCGGCTCCCTTTGCGGCTTGAAAAGACTGTCTGATAGGTCCTCTTTCTTCCAGCAAGCGTTACCGTTTGGAATCGCGCTTGCGTTGCTCCAGCTCTCACAAGGTGGACTCGCAATAATTAAATCGGGTTTAGGTAGCTTATCAAGTGTATCGAATAAGGTATTATCTCCAAACAATCGACTATAATCGGCAAGATTTAAATTTATGAAATGATTATTCTTACGTTCGATATCGATTCCTATAGGATATATTTCAATATCACACAAGCCCTTATTGTTTAGATCTTTGACGCCTTTTATATAACTTCCGTTACCACTATCGAAGAGAGCCCAGACAATCATTTTTTTCAATTAGTTCTCCTTTTTAGCGATTCCAGCCACTCCGAGGCTCAATCCCAAAAGTCCGAGGAGGCTGATCGCGATTCCGAAATCTGATCCCGTGTTAGGAAGTGTAGCTGGTGCGCTGTACGCTTCAACTTCTTCAGATTCGTTTCGCGTGTTTTGCGCGTGATTTTCCACACGATTATTGATTTTCACTTCTTCGACTTTTGGTGTTTCTTTTGGCGCTGGTGTCTTTGGCTTGTCAGTTGTTTCGCTTGGTGTGTTTGGTTTATCTTTTTTAGGCTCTGGAATATCGATCACTAGTTCCGGCTTATCCAAGACGGGAGCCGGTGGAAGTAGCGGAATATCTTCAATATTGATCTCTGGTTTATCCAATACCGGAGCGTCGAACGGTACCACTCCGCCTTGCCACTTGGGCTTGTCAAGTTGTGGCGCGTCAAACGGTGTTGTACCGCCTGTCCATTCTGGCTTATCTAAAACCGGAGCCGGAGGCATAAGCGGGATATCGTTTAAATCGATTGATGGTTTTTCATATTTTGGCGCGTCATTTGGAATTTCCCAGACTGGTTTATTTTCTCCGGACGCGTCCCCACGGCCACCCACAAGTTGAACGTAGCTATAAGAAACGGCGCCCGAATCTTCGGCTTTAAGTTCAACTTTATTTGTTGGGTTTACGCTATCTTTAACCGCGCTTGTTAGTTTAGTTTTATAGTTTAAATAGATCATACGATCAAGACGATCCATCTTGATCTCGAAGCCGTGATCTGACTTACTAATTGACTTAACAAGATCCATTGCGGACCCCTTGTCGATCCACGGATCCACGCTCTCAATATTCTTGATTTCAAAATAATCATCGACTAGCTTTTGATTTTCTGACATTTCGTCAATGATTTTCACATAATTAAGGACCTTTCGCGCGTAGTTAAGGCGAATTGTCCAATTAATAACAGTCGGGTCATTTTCATCTTGTGAACCCCACTTAGAAAGGAGTTCATCTTTTCCAATCACTTGCTCTTTGCCGATTTGAGCCGTTACGACTGTGCCGTTAAAATTAACGTTTACCGGTTTGCCACTCTCGACTTTATCAGTCCATTTTGCGTCCATTTTTAGGCTCATTTGTTTGTTTAGTGGGTGGTTTTTGAAATAATCGTTGAAAACTGTCGTAACAGTCCCGGCTGTGCTGTCCGCGGTAGCTTGACCGACAACGGCATTTTCTGGATTGTGTACGTCAAACGTGAAGCTCGTTTGAAATGCTACTTCTTTAGGAAGCGTGAACGTTACCTTATCGCCTTCGTTGATCTCGAGATCGTCGGGGAAGTGGACGTTCTTATATTCCACGCTGAAGGGTTGATACTTCCCTGTACCGTTTGACTGATCGACAACGACTTCCGGGTTTTTGACTTCGATCACATTCCCGCTCTTTTCAAAAGTTGTTGGAAGTCCTTCTCGTTCGTTATTCTCAGCTTCAGCGCTTCCTGCTCCCGCGTCATTGCTAGAATTTGTTGGTTGATCTGCTTCCGTTGCTGGAATAGCTGATTCAGTTCCGCTTGCTTCTCCGCTTTGGTTTGTTGCAATTGTTGTTGTCTCTGGCGTGATTCCTCGATCAGACTCATCGGCATTTACTCCCTTAATTCCAAGTGTAGCTGTTGCAATAGTAGCGACTGTCAAAAGTGTTAATTTGTTGGTTTTCATTGTTTTTCTCCTTTTTTTAGTTCGGCAAGTATTCGCTCGCTCTGATTCCGTGCGGTATTCTCCACCCGTTCGCTGCGATACGGTCAATCATATTTCTCGCGCTTTCGAAGTTCCACATTCCGACGTTTCGGAAGCCTCGACTTTCGAGGAAGCGAATTTGTTTTGGCGTTGAAAGTCCTTCGTTTCTGCGCTTATTCAAGCGGTCAAGTAAGAGATTTGCCTTTCCGGCGTTGCCCACTTCATCGGTAAAAATACCGTACTTCTCAAGGGCTTTGAGTTGCTTTTCAGACGGCGGGGCCATTTCATAGCCAAAAGTAGGGACATAGCTTGATAGATCTTCCGCATGGATTGACATTTCGAATTGGAGCGGATCGACGAGCTTCCTCTTACGTTTCCGCATTTCTGCGAGTTGTTTCGCAAGTGCTTCTTCACGTTCTGCGACAACGTCTTCCGCGCTCTTAACTTCCATCTGCTCAAGGTCAATCACGACGCCCGTTTCTTCTTCCATGTTTTCGACCATCTTCTTTGTGACTTCCGGGCTCTCGCTTATCAAGTGAGCCGGGCGACATAGCTCATGCCGTTCCGTGTGCCATAAGAAATCGAGAAGAAGGAGCTCTTCTTTTCCGGGGAAAAGACGCGTCCCACGTCCCACCATTTGCGAATAGATCGCCCGGACCTTCGTCGGTCTTAATACGACCACGCAATCAACCGACGGGCAATCCCACCCCTCAGTCAGTAGCATTGAGTTACATAGAACGTTATAGCGTCCTTTCTCAAAGTCTTCGAGCACTTCGGCCCGATCTTTCGATTCGCCGTTTACTTCTGCTGCTTTAAAGCCTCGCTCGTTTAAGATATCGCGGAATTTTTGGCTTGTCTTAACAAGTGGAAGAAAGACGACTGTTTTCTTATCCTTGCAATACTTGGCCATTTCGTCCGCGATCTGTACGAGATACGGATCGAGTGCCGTTCCGACGTCGCTAGCTTTAAAATCGCCCGCGGACATTGAAACGCTTGATAGATCGAGATCGATCGGAATCGTTAGAGCTTTAATCTTGGAAAGATAGCCTTCTTTTATCGCCTGTACGAGTGAATATTCGTAAGCTAGACTGTCAAAGTACGATCCGAGGTTGCGCATATCAGATCTATCTGGCGTTGCTGTAACCCCGAGGACTTCCGAATCTTTAAAATAGCCCAGCACTTTTTGATATCCATCGGATATCGCATGGTGCGCTTCATCGACCACGATCACATCGAACCAGTCGGGAGGAAATTGACTTAAACGCTTTTCCCGTTGCATGGTTTGGACAGATCCAACGACAACGCGATACCAAGAGCCTATGGACGTGCTTTCAGCCTTTTCTAGTGCCGTACCGAGGCCCGTCGCGGTCTTGAGCTTGTCGCTTGCTTGATCCAATAATTCGGATCGGTGAGCGAGGACTAACACGCGCTTCCCTTCTCGGACTTGATCTTCAATGATCTTTGAGAATACGACGGTCTTTCCCGTACCAGTCGGGAGGACTAGAAGAGTACGTTTTCGCCCTTCTGCCCACTCCCGTTGAACGGCTTCCCGCGCCTCTTGTTGATAGGGTCTTAACTCCATACTTTAGAACCTCCTATATTAGAACGGCCCTCCTGCGAAGCCTCCCTGTGCTGGTTGTTGTGGTTGTTGATACTGTGGCGCTGGTTGTTGGTACGCTGGGGCTTGTTGTCCCGGTTGTGCGTTCAATACTTTTGTATAGTCAACGTCTTCGGCGTAAATCATACCTTTTACTTCGTTGTACTTGTTCCCATTGTATTCGCGAGATCCAACTTTACATACTCCGACTTTCCCAATGATCGCGTTCCAGTCCATACGAAGGGGCTCGCCTTTACGTTTTTGCCCGATAGCTCCGAAGAACGCGGAGAGCATACCTTCCGTTGAACTGTGTAAGAAGAGATTGTGGCGGAGTTCTGTTTCGCCTTCGTTTGCTACGATAGTAAGGTGTACTGTTGCTTTCGGACAAGCTGGCAACTTGCCGGGATTTTGAGGGTTTGGTGTGTGACGTCCGCGCTCGTACTCTTTAACTGTGAACCAGTATAGCCCGTCTGGTAGAAAGACAAATTCGGAATCTTTTTGAATTGTGTCGTCCCAGCCGAATTCGCGATCAAAGTTGTTGTTAAATTGTTGTTGTGTCATGATGAAATTTCTCCTTTAGGTTTATAAATTATTAGTGTTAAATGGTAATTCCGGATCTTTCCGGACTTGATTCTGAATGACGTCCAGTGTAGCGTCCCAATTCGCGACGATCATGTCCCAGTAATTGCTCGGAAAGTTTTCGATCGGCGTTCCCATCGGGAAGTGTCCGCGGATATAAGCGACCTCTTGCAACTCGTTTTCCGTTACGTTGTTCGGTGCCATTAAGTCGATCAATGCTTGCGGTAAAAGTCCCGCTTGTGGAGCTCGTCCCATTTCTTGGGCTACCTCTTGAGCAGCCTCTTGTAATTGCTCGTTGATGTTTTGTTTTGGTTGTTCTGGTTGTGGAGTTGGTGCCGACATCGGTGCCGGTTGCTCAGTTGGTACGGGAGCCGGTGCGTTGAAGATATGGGCCACGCTCTCAAAAGTAAACGGTAGCTGATCTGGCAAGCCGTGGCGGTTTTTCGCGTCCCAAGCTGGCCGGTGGTTCGTGTACATGACACGTTCGCCCCCTTGGGCTTTTTTCTTCCCGGTGTCCGTGGTCATGACGATTGTCTTATAATTTGCAAAGAGAACCATATCGGCCCATTCCTTGACCAGTGGGGCCGTCTTTGAGCTGGTCTTTTGCCCGAGCTTTAACTCGTATCGGTCATAAGATCCCATTTCGTCCGGTTGCTCGAATTTCTTGATTTGTGCGTGTGCTGTCAAAACGACATTGATCCCGTTGTCCACAAGCTCCGATAAGCTATTCAATAGACGCCCAATCTCCTCTTGCACGTATGTATAGCCCTTGCCCCAGCCGAAATCTTCGATCCCGTTTTTTTGGTGCTGTGCACAAACATAATCAACCGCGAGTTGCTCCGCCCAATCAATCGTGTCAATGACTAGCGTTTTGCAAGCGCCTGGATTCGCCTTAATAAACGCGATCTCGTTCTTGAGCATTGCCCAACTTGTGGGCTTGTCTAACCGGGCCACGTCCATGTTATCCGTTGACCCTTCCGTATCGATGAATACTGGATCCGGAAATTGACTCGCAAAGCTAGACTTTCCGATCCCTTCGGGGCCATAGATCACGACTTTTTGAGCCCGCGCCTTCCTTCCTCTTGTAATTTGCATTTTTTAGTCCTCCTCGTTGCCACCTAATAGTCCACGAAGCAAGTTTTCATAGTGTTTACGTTTTGCACTTTCGATCTCATCGGTCAGATCTTTCGGTTCTTCTCCGTCGAGCGTTTTGAGTGTATATTCTGCTTCTACGACCAAGATCTCGCTCCCCAAACCTTGGGCGAGTGCTTTTAAGTCTTGACCGTTATTTTCAACGATCTCGAGTGAATCAATCAAATTAGTTGCAGCGTCTTGAATTTCACTTGTTAAACGTGCTGAAAATGTAAACGCGCCTTCGTTGTTTTTGTATTTTTGGATATAGTCGCCTGTTTGTTTGTCACGCAATACGATAAATTTTTCTGTTTTTTTCATGAGTTTTCCTTCTTTCTTCGTGTGTTATTTGCTTGAGTTTTAGCGTCCACCCATCGACAATTCGAGGGCTCATAGTTTCCGTTAACGTCGATTCTGTCAATCGTACATTTTCCGCGTTTTGCTTTCGAGTCGTACCCGTGAGATAAAGCCCATTTTCTAAAATTTAGATAATCTTGCCACTCGTCGCAAACTTCGATACCTCGTCCGCCGTAATGTTTATATCTGTTATTTGTTTTTAAATAACAACGCTGACGCATACCCATCCAAACTTTATATAATCTTTCTTTGGTATAGCCGTGTGTTTTGTTTGGAGTATGCTTTTTGGCCCATTCTTTTTGTAAGCACCCGCAACTTCTTGTTAAACCGGCACGCAATGATGAACCTCTAGTTTCTATCATCTTTCCGCAATCACAACGGCAAAGCCACATTGCCTCTTTTTGGTTATTGTGTTTTATTCGTTTAATAACGGTCAATCTATCGTATTTTTTGTTCGTCAGATCAATAAATTGTCCCAATTAAAAGCCTCCTTCCCAACCTTGTTCTTTCGTTTCTTTATGGTTCGGGTTAACCTCTGAATATCCATCGGTTATGATGACAGAACATTCTTCACCCGTTGAAACGCGAGTCGCGATCGCTTGCAAGCCCTCTTGCTCTAACCACGCGCCGAATTCTGCGAGTGTGATCTGGTCCATCTGCTCGAGTTTGTCAATTAAGACGAAGCCACAATCTGGCTTGAGTTTGCGAACGATAGCCGTCGCCACTTGCAATTGTTGTGATCCGGACATATTATCCCAGCGTTGCCCCAAGTATAAAAGCTCGCCATCGTCCACGGATAAGCCCGGAAGCGGTAAGTCTGCATTTGTGAGCAAGTCCGTTTTTTGTTTGCGAATACTATCGATCACAAGATCTAACTCGCGATACTGTTCGCGGTAGCCTTTCGCGTCCTCTTCGGCCTTGTCTTTGTCAAGATTCGCCCGGACTTTAAGGTTGATTTGTTCAATGTTCGCGATACTTTCTTCGATCTCTTGTGTCGATTCGTCGATCAGATCTTGCGTATCTTTGCGAGCGATATCCAAGTCTTGCGCGAGTCCTTGCTCTTTTTCTCGGGCTTCCTTGAGCATATCTTCCAAACGCTCAACGTTTGCGAGCGCCCCTTGATAATCGTTTTCGATTCTCGCGAGATTCTGACGCTTGCGAGCATTTTCACCATTGCGCCCGAGAATTTCTTGCTGTTGCTGGATAAGATCAGCAATCGAAACAAGTTCTTTCGGTGCGTCTGGATAATACGGCTGTTCTTTTGCGAACTTTTCTTTCTGGTCCGCAATAACGCCGATCGCGTGTCTCTCTTGGTACTTGGTCTTTTCTTCCATCTCAAGCTGGCCGAGCTGATCTCCGACGCCGATGATCTGCAATAGAGTTGACGCCTTATCTTTGTCGTTCATCTCCATAAACTTGGGAAGATCAAGGGCCAGCTCTTCTACGAAGCTATCAAGCAATTTCTGACCGGCTTTGTTACCGCTCGGGTCAATAACTTTTAGATCGCTATTCTTTCCCTTGCGCTCAACGACAAGACCATTCGATAGCGTGATTTTTAGACTCGGGGGAATTGTTGACCCCTCGCGTTGGGGTTGCGATGGTTTGTACTTGTTACCACCCAAGGCCCACGCTATCGCGTCCAATACGCTTGTTTTGCCTTGGTTATTGTTTCCCCCGACGATTGTCAGCCCTTTCGCTGACGGCTCGATTTTGACCGCTTTAACGCGTTTCACGTTTTCGATCTCGAGCTTATTGATTGTTACCATTTCTTAACTCTCCTTTCAGACGAGCGAGCTCGTCAAGTAGCCGTTCTTCCCGCTCAAGCGTGGCTTTCAGAATTTCGGTTTGTTGCAGATTGATAAACCACAAGCGATTGAGTGCTTTCGTTTGTTGCTCGATCTTGCGGGTCTTTTTACAAAACATGGAAGGGAACCTCCGGAGATTCGGTATATAGCTTCATATTCTTTCGGCGACTAGCGAGCTCGTCCTCGTATTGCTCAATGACTTGTGCATTGTGCTCTGGAAGACCTTCTTCGATAGCTTTGAGCGTTTCACTTTTAGCGATTCTCATTCGTTTCTTGTGGTCCTTCCACGATACGATAAGCCCAGCGATGAAGCACACGCCCCCGATCGCTACTGTTCCGGCAACTTGCCCAGAAATAATAATTTCATTCATTTCAAATACTCCTTCTCTAGTTCCAAAATCTCATGCACATCGTTCAGATCGTACATGATGTATTTCCCTTGTTTGCGAAACTTTAAGCCTTTCCGCTTCAAGCGTTTCAGATATTCATTGCTAAAACCAAACATATCCTGTAGCTCTGCTTGACTGATTGGTAACAATTCTTTCTTGGCTTGTTCTTTCGCTTCGAGGTAAATTTCTCTGATTTGTTCTTTGATTAGTTCTTCAATCATTGCCCACCTCTTCTTTCTGTGGTATAATCAAAGTAGTTAATTTTGTGAAGCGTTCCACTCTGTGGGGCGCTTTTTTATGTCCTCTTGTTCTCTTTAGTGAACGCTCTCGGTAAAAAAAATACCGATCTCGTCTTTTGAGAATCCGAGAATTGTTGCGACCTTTATCAATTCGTCAGCGTCGAATGATACCAGACCGTTTTCGCGTTTAGCGTATCGAGCGCGATCAGACCAACCAAGGGCCTTGGCCATGTCGTCTTGTGTGAGACCTTTCGCGACTCGCTCCGCTTTGATTCGTAAATGATTTACGGTCATATAGCGGACCTCCTTCCGTTCGTTTTTATTCGTTCTCTTTCGAGAACAACCTTAGTATAAACTAACCGTTCTCTTTTGTCAACACTTTTTTCAAAAAAAAATACATTTTTTATTTTTTTAGTATTATTTGTACTTTTTCGGGAACGGTGATATAATAGAAACGTGAATAAAAAGGAGTGAATAAACCATGAGGACAAACGACGAAATAATAGAATTAATAAAGGAATTAAGTGCCGAAAAGAATATTTCTTTGAGTGAGCTTGCAAGAAAAACGAATATGGCAAAGTCGGGGATCTCTCGCTATTTTAATAAGACGCGTACTTTTCCATTGAATCGGGCGGACGCTTTCGCGAATGCGCTCGGAGTAACCACGGAATTCTTGCTCGGAGTTAAACCCGTAAAGAAAGAACCTGACTTTTCAAACTTGGATCTTCGCGAGCTGGCAAAGAGTGCAAAAACTTTCGACGGAAAACCACTCAATGAAGAAGATATCGTCGCTATACAAAATATTATTGAAGGATATCTAAAAGGAAGACTATGAGACTAGAAGATATTTGTCACGAAGCGGGCGTTACGCTCGCTTACTTTGACAATGAACTGTGGCCACGGCCCGGAATGATCTTATCTGATATGAAGATCATTTTCGTTAATAAATCACTAACTATTGAAGCCCAGAAACGCGTTATTTTGCACGAGCTGGGCCACTTGGAGCACACGACGGCCGAATATACCATAAACCCGATTAAGTGCGAGAATGAGGCAAATAGGGCCATGATTCACGCGCTATTAAAGGAAGAGTTAGAAGCCGGGGACGCGAGCGAATTTAATTATGTACATTTCATGGAGCGCCACAAGCTAAAAACGACGGCTGATGAATTAATGGTAATAGATGAATACTATAGTTTAGTTGGATAGAAAGAGAATAATATGAAAAAGGTAACACTCGCAACAATTGCAGCACTCACTCTATTATTGACAGGGTGCAGTCAGCAAGAAGAAAATACAGATCAAGGGCAAGAAGAGTCAACCGAGCAAGTGACAACCGAGCCCAGCTCAGAAAAATCACAAAAAGAAAAAGCTTGGGAGCTGGTAGATAAGGCTAAAGCCAAAAGCAAGGAAGAAAACCAGGGCGAGGAACAATATAGAAAGGCTACTGGACACGTTAGTACGGTTAGACCGCTACTAGATCAGTTTGCAAACTCTTATAAACAATGGCTTGACTCTAGTCGAATGGAAGTTTACTATCGCAGCGATAGAGTGGCTGTCTTGCTACCAGTCGCATCGTTTGAACTGACAAATGACCAGCTTCATCAAACTGCGGACGGCCTACTTAAAATCAAGAACGACGTCGAAAATACATATAAAATCACTGATAAAGATTTCACAGCACCGCCTATTTATGTACACGATAAGGACGAGGTCCAACTTGCCCATGAAGAAAATGGCACGATGGTTTACGATAAATAAAAAAGCCACCCTTGTAAAACCAGAAGGGTGGCTAGATAGGAAAGATATTGAAATCTATACATAGTATAGCATAATATCAAGATTATGTCATGATAAAGAAATATTTAACCAAAGACGGAGAGACACGCTATATGCTCCAAGCATATTTAGGTGTTGATCCGTTTACTGGCAAGCAAAAGCGCACGACCCGTAGAGGTTTTAAAACGCAGAAAGAAGCAAAGAAAGCAGAACGAGAGCTACTGCTCTCTGTGGAAGAGAATGGATTTACAGACCATTCCAGTAAACCAACTTTTAAAGAAGTGGCTGATCTGTGGCTAGAGAGCTATGAAACAACTGTGAAGCCTACGACATACCAGAATACAAAGAATTATCTTGAAGCGATCATAGAGAATCATTTTAAAGATATCCGAATAGATAGCGTATCCGTGGCCATGATGCAGAAGATTGTAATTGAACTAAGCAAAAAATACATAGCTTATTTAAATTATATGTCAATCATCAATCGAGTATTTAAGTATGCCATGCATCTTGATATTATCCAGACCAATCCAGTCGATAGGATCATACGGCCAAAGCAGCAGGAATCTCGCAAAGAGAAGATAGCACTCACTAAAGAGGAATTAAATAAATTTCTCAAGCTGGCAAAAAAAGATGCAAAGCCAGTCTTATACACTGCATGGCACACACTTGCTTATACTGGATTGAGGCGAGGGGAATTGCTAGGCCTTGAATGGTCTGATGTCGATTTCGAAAATAAGACCATATCAATTAACAGGACACTTGTATCTATCAACGGCAGACTGTCAGTCCAATCCCCCAAAACCAAGCGTAGCACACGGACGATATCGCTAGACGATAGCACGGTACAGATTTTAAAAGATTGGAAGCTAGAGCAGAAAAAAACGTTTTTTAAAAATGGTATCAAGTCAAGAAATATAGTCATATCGAATACCGTTGGCGGTTACTTCGATTTTGGTAATTTTAGAGAAGATTTGAAAACATTTATTAGTAAACACAAGCTGAAACAATTCAGCGTACATAGCCTACGACATACACACGCAAGCCTACTCTTTGAAGCTGGTATAGAGCCTAAAACCATATCGGACAGGCTGGGCCACTCAAACATTCAAACAACTCTCGATATGTACACGCACTTAAATGATAGACAGCGGTCAGATGTTGCAGATCGCTTATTAAAATTTCTTGAAGCGTAGTCAAAAACGTAGTCAACACATGAAAACCCTTGATACACAAGGGTTTTTACTTTTATAGCAAAAAAAGAGTCGAACTCAAAACGCGAGTTCAACTCCTAGTTGTTAGATGCTTATTTTTGCTTACCTGTAAAGCGCCATTGAAATCGCAAGCGATCATACAAGGGATACTCAAACTGTAAGACAGCGAGACCCAAAATCATACTGCCGAGAACGTCTGATGGGTAGTGGACCCCGACATAAACGCGGGAAACCACAATGGTCACGATTCCCAGAACCAGCAAGCCTTGAAGGCAATAGCGGGCTGTTTTATTTTTTACATGTTGGCTGATGATGATGATCAAACTTCCCAAAACAAGGGTAGACGCCAGTGAATGACCACTCGGGAAAGAAAAGCCTTTTTCCTCTACTAGATGAAGAATACTTGGTCTCGGTCTCTGGTAGATATTCTTTAGAAGAAGAACCAAAAGAGCAGTCAATACCAGATTGCTCCCAAGGAAGAGGGCCTCACTGTACCACTTCTTATAGGCAAAAACCGCCAGCAGAAGCCCCACCCAGATGACAATGATCTTGGTATCCATGACATGGGTCACCTTGGTAAAGAAGGCCGTCAGTGTTGCAGGCAGATCGCCTCGAATAGCAGATTGAATCGTGCTATCAAAGCCTGTTAATTGTTGCGGGTAAAAGCGAATCACATACCCAAGAATGACAAAAATGAGAAGGGCGAAGCTTGCCCTCGCCCAATGTTGTTGTTTATTTTTCATATTTTTTCAAAATCGGTTGCAATAAGGTATAGATCAACCCAAATGCGATGGCCCAAATCACTCCTTCGATCAGGTTAAACGGTGCAACCATTGCGGCTAAATAGTGGACAAGCCCTAGTGTTTTCGAAATATCATAGTTCATAAAACGAGCATACAAAGGGATTGCATAGACATAGTTCACCAATACCATCGTGATACTCAAGCTGATCGTTCCAACAATCGTTGCCAGAACAAATCGACCATGGGTCCGTTCCTTGTTCCAAATCCATGCAAAAGCAAGGACAAAAACAAGAACTCCAATGATATTGATTGGTAATCCGATCAAGGTTTCAAGCCCCTTATTATTAAGGGCTAACTTAAGAACAGATCGGATCAAGGTTACCCAAACGGCACTTTTAAAATCCAATAGGACCAAGGCCAACAAAATGGCGATGATACTCAAATCAATTTTGAAGAAATCTATCAAGAAAGAAAATTGATAGAACATCAAAATAAAAGATAAAGCGGATAAAACAGCCACTAGGGTCAGTTTACGTGTATTTGTCATAACAGGTTCCTCCAATTTTTTAAAAATTAGAGAAGCTGGAAAGACGTCTACCCCATCATTCTACTCTAAACTATTTAAACAAAGCTTAAACTAGAAACTATTCTAGTTACTTTAGCTGGTCTCCATCGAAACATGCCGTTAGTCAGTCTTAGACCCTAACGTTCCATTTCCATGCATCAGCTCTAAACAGATCAGAATAGCTGTCAGTCTATTCGTCTCTCGTCTTCTCCCATCCAGACTATACTGTCGGTTGTGGAGTCACACCACATCAGCTTGCGCTCGCGGACTTCTTTTAGAGTATGGAAAAGAACATTTCCTAGTAAAAGTCACCGCCGGTCGGGAATTACACCCTGCCCTGAAGACCCTTTTATGATAACAAAAAAAACTTGCCTAGGCAAGTTTTTGTAACGTCATGGATTACATCGTTCGGGTTTTAATTTTCGTTCTTATTTGAGCTTGTCGTGCTCATAACGATGGCTCAACTCCAGCCCCTTAAAACCTTGCTGGCGGAGAGCCTCATAGACAATCATGCAGACAGTATTGGAGACATTTAAACTACGGACATGCTCATCATTCATCGGAATGCGAATGGCCTTCTCTTCGTGCTGGCGCATAAAATCTTCCGGCAATCCTTTATCTTCACGTCCAAACAAGAAATAATGGGACTTCCCATCCTGATAAGAAACATCCGAATAGGTCTGATTTGCAAACTTGGACACTAGGTGCACCTGACCGTCGCGCGCCACTTCCATAAACTCTTCTAGACTATCATAAAAGCGGACATCCAGCTTGTCCCAATAATCGAGTCCTGCTCGCTTCATTTTGCGATCATCGATCGGAAAAGCCATGGGACGAATGATATGTAAGGGGGAATTGGTCGCCGCACAAGTCCGTGCAATATTTCCCGTATTTTGTGGAATCTGAGGTTGGAACAAGACGATGTGGTTTTGAGCTGCTGACTCTTGGTAGTCCAGTTCTTCAATATTCATACTCGATCTCTTTCTGATAAAAAAATAGCCACACTGCCCGGAGTCAAGCTCAGCAAACAGCGTGGTTACAGCTTCATTAACTTAACTCACAACAGGTTTGAGGTAAATCAATGAAGGTACTTTCTAAGTATAT
>ERZ1674176.115-NODE-115-length-20583-cov-20.096746_pt1 | contig 20583 bp, 15 predicted proteins | sample MGYA00581288_ERZ1674176 | MGnify/ENA primary metagenome ERZ1674176 (study PRJEB41354, sample SAMEA4873327) | human saliva metagenome | biome: human-associated habitat [ENVO:00009003]; feature: mouth environment [ENVO:08000002]; material: saliva material...
TGGGGATGCTTCACTTCCGCCTGCACCGGGCACTCCGGCGGGCAGTAGTTCTTCGCGTCCTCAGCCAGCACCTCGCGGGTCTGCACCACATCATCGTTAATCTGCTCAATCAGCGCCTCAACACCGGTGTACGCCACCATGGGACGCAGACGCTTCACGAACTCAATCAGCACACGCTGACCGTACAGGTTGAAATCCTCCACGCGCTCCTCGGGGCGGTCAATCACGTGCGCCTCAACCTGACGGTGCTCAATACCGTCAAAGGTCGGGTTCGTACCCACCGAAATAGCGGAGGGGTGACGGTTACCGGATTCGTCCACGAGCCAGCCGGCGTACACACCGTCGGCGGGAATCAGGCCTCGCGCCTCAAGCTCAAGGTTCGCGGTCGGGAAGCCCAGCTCACGGCCACGCGCCAGACCGTGTACGACCTCACCAGCCATCATGTGGTGGCGACCCAGCAGCTCGGTTGCGGCGGGCATATCGCCCTCCAGCAGCAGCTGGCGGATGCGGGTCGAGGAGCAGCGGGTGTTCTCATCCACCATCAGGTCCTCAACGACCACGACCTCGAAGCCGTACTTCTCCCCCAGCTCACGCATGGTGTTCAGGTCGCCGGAGTTGTTCTTGCCAAAGCGCACGTCGTCACCAATGACCACGAAACGCGCGTTCAGCGCATCCACGAAGGTGGTCTTCACGAACTCTTCGGGGGTCTGCGCAGCGAACTCCAGGTTGTAGTTCAGCAGCAGGTAATCGTTCAGACCCAGCAGGCACATGAAGTAGCGGCGCGAGCCCTGACCCATAATGTCGTGGTGGGCCGCCTCGGGACGGTGCACCTGCATCGGGTGCGGGTCAAAAGAGACCGCAATAGAGCTCAAACCGTGCTCTTCAGCAAGGGAGACCACGCGCGAAATCACGCGGGCATGTCCACGGTGCACGCCGTCAAAATTGCCGATGGTCACGACCGAGGGGCCGTAGCCGGCGGGGACCTCGCTCAAAGCGGTGTAGAGGGTCACGGGCTCTCCTGAAAAAGATAAATGTACCTATCCATCCTAGACCACAGGCGGCAGGATGCAGAATTCAAAACGGGAATCAACAGGGAATGGAACGGCGCCCCTCGCAGGCGGTGCCTTCTCCCCCACTTTTGCGGATGCGGCGGGGTATCTAACACGCAACTGTGCAGCCTCAGCACCTGGAAAATCCATGCGCAGCACCCACCCATAAGAAAGCCCGGGCAGGCACCCCACCGTGCGGCAGGAACCTTCCCGGGCGTTACGACTACTTACGAGCCTGGTTACGAGAAGCCTTCAGCATCTCCTCGCGAATCTTATTGGACTTGTTAATCCAGCCGTACCACACCAGCAGGCACGGAGGAATCACAAGCTCAGTCACCATCAGCACGATCAGCGACCAGTGCGGGGTGCCGAAGAACGCCCACGACAGGATACGACCCACGCCGCCCAAGAAAACCACCAGGCAGGAGAACACGAGCATGTTCACCCACTTGAACTTCAGGGCAATGAACACGAAGGACAGGCCCACACCCACATAGGCTGCCGCGAAGAACACGTAGTTCGACTGCACCGAGGCGTTCGCAAAGTCCTGAGGCGCATCCGGAATGACGCGGACACCGCCCAGAACCTGCCACACACCGTACGCAATCATGAACAGACCGTACAGCGCCACCGCCGCGCGGAACGCCGCACGGTTCTGAGGCTTAGCCGCCTCCTCAAGGCTCTTGGGGCGGGCAAACGCCTCGCGGGTTGCCTTCTTCTCAGCCTTCTTATCGGCCTTCTGCGACGCCTTATCGCCGGACGCCGGTGCGGCTACGCGAACACCCTCGGGTGCCTTCGCCGCAGAAATAGGCTCAGCGTTCTTAGCACCGGCAGCCTTCGCGGCACCGCTCTGAGTAGCAGCCCCGGTTACGGTAGCTTCAGCCTGTGCAGACTCCACGCGGGGTACCGGCGCGGTACGAGGCTCACTCGCCTTCTTAGCAGAGCTCTGGTTCTCGCTCATCTTCTCTCCTTCAGCAGGGCCGGGCGGCACCCGCACGAGTAGTCATGTGTGTTCAGGGGTTGTATATACGTTAGCGCATTGAATGAATAGGGGGCACCTTCAACAGGGCGCTGAATCAGATAGATTTGGGCAAACCAGGTTTGGGCAGGCGCAAACACCGAACCTTCTTCGCCTATCATAAGCCCTCAACGCCTAGTTGAAGGAACGATTCGCCTCAAAAACCAGCACCGGGGCGGCCAGCACCTTCCCGCGCTGCTTCTTATTCTCCAACAGGGCTACCAGGGTACCGTCCGGGGCGAAGCCCGCCACAATACCCTCAACGCTGGCATGCTGCACCGCGCCGGACTCATCCGCGCTCGCGTGCACGGAACGCTTCACCACGGAACCGTCACCGCTGGGGCTAATACGGCGCCCGTAGGAAATATCGCTCGCCTCCGCGGCAGAGAGCTCACGCGCACCAAAGATGCGGCGTGCCGCCTCCTCCAGGGGAAGCAGCGGCAAATCTTCCAGCGGTGCCTCCGACTCTTCACGGCGCTGCTTCAACTGCGCCAAATCGGCGGCATCCTCAAGCACCACCGCGCCCACACGGGTACGGCGAAGAGCCGTCAGGTGGCCACCGGTGCCCAGAATCTTGCCCAAATCACGCGCCAGGGCACGAATATAGGTGCCCGAAGAGCACGAAACCGTCACCTTGCAGTCAATCACGGGAACCGAGGTTGCCGCGTGTTCGCCCTCATTCTCGGGGTCCTCAATCACGTACTCGGCAAAACCAGGGTTGATGGAATGTACCGTGAACTCGCTAATCGTCACCGGACGCGCCGCCAACTCAACCTGCTCACCGCTACGCACACGCGCATACGAACGAACACCGTTGATCTTAATAGCGGACACCGCAGAAGGAACCTGCAGAATATCGCCGCTCAGCTGCGCCACAGCCTCCAGGATGCGCGAGTGCATCTGCTCAGCGTCCAGACCGGTCAGCGCCTCGACGGCATCAGGATGCGCGGCGGTGTGCTCGCCCTCGGCATCCTCAGTCAGCGTCTCAAGCCCTAAGCGAATCGTCGCGTCATAGGTTTTATCCTGACCGACCAGGTAGGTCAGCAGCTTCGTCGCCTTATTGATGCCCAAAATCAGCACGCCGGTCGCGGCGGGATCCAGCGTACCGGCGTGACCAACCCGCCGGGTGCCAGCAATACGACGCATCTGAGAGACCGCGTCGTGGCTGCTCATCCCGGCGGGCTTATCAATGACCATCAGGCCGGACGGGCCCTGAGGTTGTTTCTTCGCCACTTAGGCGTCCTCACCCTCGGCAGGCTCATCCTTCTTGTAGGGGTCAGCCTCACCAGCGTACTCGGCACCCTCGGCTGCAGCAGCCAGGGCGGCGTCGCGCTCGCGAGTCTCACGCAGAAGCGCCTCAATGTGGAAGGCGTTCTCGGGAACCTCGTCAGCGACGAAAGTCAGGGTGGGGGTCAGGCGGGCAGTAATGTTCTTACCCACCTCAGCGCGCAGAATACCCTTAGCGGATTCCAGCGCCTTCTTGGTGTTTGCGGCGTCCTCTTCGGAACCGAACACGGTGTAGTACAGGGTTGCGTGCTGCAGGTCGTTGGTCACGCGGGCATCGGTAATGGTCACAAAACCGAGGCGGGGATCCTTAACACGACGCTCCAGCGCCTTCGCCACAATTACCTTGATGCGGTCGGCAAGTCGTGCCGCGCGGGCTGCATCAGCCATGTGTTTCTCCTTGAAATCTCGTGGTGCTTCCGCGAACACTCGGGGTGTTACGGAGGCGTTCCAGGTAATGCGGAAGCGCCCGCCCCGCCAGCACCCGCCCCGCAGGCTCCAGTTTTAGAAGCCTGCGGGTGCGGGAACACTAGCGGGTGACGGGCGCATCAGCGTGTGAGTCTTAGACACGCGGCTTTTCGCGCATCTCCCAAGTCTCGATAATGTCGCCTTCCTTGATGTCGTTGAAGGAGCCGAGGCCAATACCACACTCGAAACCTTCGCGAACCTCGGTAGCGTCGTCCTTGAAACGACGCAGCGACTCGATGGTGAGGTTGTCTGCCACCACGGAACCGTCGCGCACCAGGCGTGCCTTGGCGTTGCGCTTGATGATGCCGTTCTTGACGATCGAACCTGCGATGTTGCCCCACTTGGAGGAGCGGAAGACCTCGCGGATCTCTGCGGAGCCGAGCTCCACTTCCTCGTACTCGGGCTTGAGCATACCCTTGACGGCCTGCTCAATTTCCTCAATCGCACGGTAGATGACCGAGTAGAACTTCATCTCGACGCCTTCGCGGTCGGCAAGTTCTGCAACGCGCTCTGCCGGGCGGACGTTGAAGCCGATGATGACCGCGTTGTCCACGGTAGCCAGGTTCACGTCGTTCTGGGTAATAGCACCCACACCGCGGTGGATGACGCGCAGCTGAACCTCGTCGCCACCGGCGTCGATCTTCATCAGGGACTCTTCCAGCGCTTCCACAGCACCGGAGACGTCACCCTTAATAATCAGGTTCAGGGTGTCCATCTTGCCCTCAGCCACAGCGGCATCGAAGGACTCGAGGGTCACGCGCTTACGACGCTTAGCCAGCTGAGCGTTACGATCAGCAGCCTCACGCTTCTCAGCGATCTGACGAGCGGTACGCTCTTCCTCGGTGGAGAGGAAGGTGTCGCCTGCACGAGGAACGGTGGACAGACCCAGCACCTGAACGGGGCGGGACGGGCCAGCTTCCTTCACAGCCTGACCGTTCTCATCGAACATTGCACGAACGCGACCGTGAGCAACACCGGCAACGATAGCGTCACCGACGCGCAGGGTACCGGACTGAACCAGGACGGTGGAAACCGCACCGCGGCCCTTGTCCAGGTTTGCTTCAATAGCAACGCCGCGTGCTTCCTTGTTCGGGTTAGCGGTCAGTTCGAGCACGTCAGCGGTCAGGGTGACAGCCTCAAGCAGCTCGTCGATGTTGGTGCCGTTGCGAGCGGAGACGTCCACGAACATGGTGTCGCCACCGTACTCTTCGGGGATCAGACCGTACTCGGTGAGCTGGCCACGGATCTTGTCCGGGGACGCGCCTTCCTTATCGATCTTGTTCACAGCAACCACAATCGGCACGTTAGCTGCCTGTGCGTGGTTCAGTGCCTCAACGGTCTGGGGCATAACGCCGTCATCCGCTGCGACCACGAGGATTGCCACGTCGGTGACCTTCGCACCACGGGCACGCATAGCGGTGAACGCCTCGTGACCGGGGGTATCGATGAAGGTAATCGCGCGGTCTTCACCCTCAACGGTGGTGTGGACCTGGTATGCACCAATGTGCTGGGTAATGCCGCCGGCCTCACCATCAATGACGTTGGTGTTACGGATAGCGTCCAGCAGACGGGTCTTACCGTGGTCAACGTGACCCATGACGGTAACGACCGGGGGACGAACCTCCAGAACGTCCTCGCCCTCAGCTTCTGCTTCGGCTTCGAGGTCGATGTCGAAGGATTCGAGCAGCTCGCGCTCCTCATCCTCCGGGGAAACAATCTTGATCGAGTAACCCAGTTCGGCACCCAGCAGCTCGAAGGTCTCCTCGTCCAGGGACTGAGTCTGGGTAGCCATCTCACCCAGGTGGAAGAGAACCGTAATCAGCGATGCCGGGTTTGCGCCAATCTTCTCAGCGAAGTCCATGATGGACGCGCCACGGCGCAGACGAATCTCGGTCGAGCCGTCGCCGCGAGGAACAACCACGCCACCGGGTGCCGGTGCGTTCAGCTGCTCCTGCTCATGGCGGCGAGCTGCCTTGGACTTGCGGCCCTTACGCTTGGAGCCGCCGCGACCGAATGCACCCTGTGCATTACCGCGACCGCCGGGGCCGGGACGACCCGGACCGCGGTTGAAGCCGCCGGAACCGCCGCCGCGACGTGCGCCGCCACCGTTACCGCCGCCGTTGTTGGAACCGGACGCGCCGCCACCAACGTTGGAAACCTTGGGCATCATCGAGGGGTTCGGGCGTGCGCCGCCGCCGCCAGCCGGACGGGGTGCACCGGGACGTGCGCCAGCTGCCGGACGGGGGCCACCGTTACCACCGGGACGGGCGCCACCTGCGGGGCGGGGACCGCCGTTACCGCCGGGGCGTGCGCCACCGTTGCCACCGGGACGACCGTTACGTGCCGGACGGGGACCGCCGGAACGCTGGGAGTCGCCGCCGTTACGCTTCATACCCTGCTGGGATGCGAAGGGGTTGTTACCGGGGCGAGGACCGGGCTTGGGGCCGGGCTTCGGAGCGGCAGGCTTGGGCGCAGCCGGCTTCGGTGCAGCCTCGGGGCGTGCCATGCCCTGCTGGGATGCGAAGGGGTTGTTACCCGGGCGGGGACCGCCGGGCTTGGGAGCTGCTGCCGGCTTTGCGGCGGGCTTAGCTGCTGCAGGCTTGGGAGCTGCGCTCTCAGCTGCTGCGGACTTAGCTGCAGGCTTCGGTGCCGGCTTAGCGGCAGGCTTTGCCGCTGCGGGCTTGGGAGCTGCCGCAGGCTTAGCGGCAGGCTTTGTTGCTGCGGGCTTGGGTGCCGGCTTAGCTGCCGACTCCGCGGGTGCGGCCTTTGCGGGTGCTGCCTTTGCGGCAGGCTTAGCGGCTGCGGCGGGGAATTCCGCGCGCAGCTTCTTCAGAACCATGGGGTTCAGGGTGGAAGAGGAGCTCTTAACGAACTCGCCCATATCCTTAAGCTTGGCAATAACTTCCTTGGAAGGTACGCCTACTTCTTTAGCAAACTCGTGTACTCGAGGCTGAGCCAAATTTTCTCCATTCCCGGTCCGCACCGGGAATGGTGCGGACACTAATGTTTACGGGGTGCACGCCCGAAGGCGCGCCAATTCGTGAAATTGCCGGTGGGTGAGCACGAAAGGGTACTCATTTCGCGGCACTCATTAGATATCCATCAGTTTTCTGACTCGCTTTCAGATAAGAAGTCGTCAAACTCGTTGACTTACAGAGGGCATATACCCGAAAAGCGTCTACGAGGGGGTCGAGTCCGCAATCACGGCTCGAATCTGCTCGCAACACGCCTGCAGCTGGGCTGCAGGGACCGCTTTTTTGAAGGCGCGCGCCAGACCGTTCTTTTTCTGCAGAGCGGCTACGCACTTTTCACTCGGATGGATCCAAGCGCCTCGTCCGGGCATAGTTCCCGCCGCATCGGGCTGATAGGGCGGGGTGTCCGCCTGCTCGGTAGCAGACGTGACGGGTGTGCGGGCGATGCGCAGCAGGTTGCGCTGTTCATCGCGGGCACGGCATCCGATGCAGGTGCGGACCGGTCCTTCAAACGCTTCGGAGGTTGCGGTGAGGTCGTGATCGCTCATGGTCCTCTCCCCTCTCTAGCGTGTGTAGAACCGCGTTCGCAGTACATTCGTGATGCTCCATCCGGTGTATGCGAGGGCGCGTTAAAGCGCCCGGTTACACACCGGCACATCTTAATAGTGTATCCCGTTTTTAAGAATCATGGGCAAAACTGTGACGCAGGCGCAAGAACACCGGGCACGTTACTGCCCGATCTCTTGCGCCTGCATCAAAAGGATATGCCGCGGGATACGCCCCTCACCGGGGCTAATGCTTATTCAGCGTCCTGTGCGGACTCTTCTGTTGCTTCTTCAATTGCCTTCTCAGCGGAAGCTTCTTCAGCCAGGCTACGAGCCACGCGAGCTGCAACCTCTTCCTCGGCACGAACCTGAGCGTACTTGGACTCGGAGAGAATATCGATACGCCAGCCGGTCAGCTTCGCTGCCAGACGCGCATTCTGACCCTCACGGCCGATAGCCAGGGACAGCTGGTCATCCGGAACCACGGCACGAGCGGAATACTCACGCGGGTTCGCGATAATGACCTCGGTGACCTTCGCCGGGGACAGTGCCGCAGCGATGAAGGTTGCCGGATCGGTCGAGTAGTCGACAATGTCAATCTTCTCGTCGTTCAGCTCGGCAGCAACCGCACGCACGCGGGCACCCATATCGCCGATGCACGCACCCTTAGCGTTAATGGTCGGGTTCTTCGCGGACACAGCAATCTTGGAGCGGTGACCAGCTTCACGTGCGATGGAGTTAATGGAAACCAGGCCCTCAGAGATTTCGGGAACCTCGTGCTCGAACAGGCGCAGAACCAGGTTCGGGTGCGAACGAGAAACCACAATCGAGGGGCCCTTGGGGCCGCGGCGAGCCTCAACCAGGTAGGCGCGCAGGCGGGAGCCGTGCGGGTACTTCTCGCCCGGAACCTGCTCATTGCTGGGCAGAACAGCTTCAACGGTGCCCAGGTCAACCTGAACCATACGCGGGTTGTTGCCCTGCTGAATCACGCCGGACACCAGGGTGCCCTCACGGTCCTTGAACTCACCCAGAACGGATGCGTCCTCAGCGTCACGCAGACGCTGCGAAAGCACCTGACGGACGGTTGCGGCAGCGATACGGCCAAAGTTGTTCGGGGTATCGTCGAACTCGTCAATCTTCTGGTTGTCCTCATCAAGCTCAGGAGCCAGAATGACGAACTCGCCGGTGGTGCGGTCGATGACGGCACGAGAGCCCTTAATAGCGCCGGGCTGCTTCATGTACGCGAGCAGCAGGGCGTTCTCAACCAGGGTGAAGAGCTCCTCCATGACGAGAGAGCGCTGCTTCGCCAATGCGCGCAGTGCGCCCAGGTCAATAGTTTTAATATCCTCCACGCTTTTCAGCCTTTCCCAGTTAGCACGGCGCCGGGACGCTTAGTGCGCCCCGGCTCCCGAACGGTATATACCTGGCACGGAGCACCCCGTGCCTGAAGCTTTAATAACTCTATTCTACCGGCTCAGCAGGCGAATTGAAGTCAATCTCGACGTGAGCAGAAGCAATATTTTCCCAGGGAAGCAAAGACGGCTCGTGGTACGACTCCTTCTGACCCTTCTTCGTGTTCTTCTTACGAGCCAGCACCGGACCCTCATCCTGCACCTCGTGCAGACGCGCCAGGTACTCGGTGCCGTCGGGTGCGGTGACCGCAATCAGGCGGGTGCGGGCACGCTCCCAGTGGCGGCGCTCGGTCAGGGCGCGGGTAGCGCCGGGCGAGGACACCTCCAGCTCGTAGGGGAAGAACTCGTCGTTTTCATCCGCACGATCCAGGGCGCTCGAAATCGCACCGGAAATCTCCGCGAGGGAATCCAGCGACAGCGAATCGGTACGCTCAGCGGTGTAGTCCACCGTAATCTTCACGGTGCGGTTCGCCGCCGGGCCCGAAATCTTCAGGCCCTCCAGCACCAGCGAGAATTCGGAGATAACCGGGGCAATCGCCTCGGCAACTTCTTCCTCACGGATCGCGCGGGTACCCACGCGCACCGGTGCCTCCACCACGGGCTCACTCTCAACGCGAGTGCGGGGAGTGTTCACACCATTCGCCACGCGGGATGCGGCACGGCGAGCGCGCGCATTCGGGGCGCTCTTCTTAGAGCCAGAACGCTTCGGCTTGTATGCCATAGTTCTCTTCTTTCATTCTTCCGCCGCTACCCTGCCCCACCTCTTGGGAGGCGGGGCAGGTGGCGATGGTTTTACGTTTTTGCGGGCTAGTGGCGTGCCTTAGGCGCCGCGCACCTCAGCGATGACCTCAGCCACCGCATTCTCGACGGACACCTCGCGAGCCTCACCGCTGCGGCGGTCCTTCAGTTCCAGCACGCCGTCCTTGAAGCCGCGACCAATCACCAAGATGGTGGGCACACCCAGCAGCTCGGCGTCGCCGAACTTCACGCCGGGGCTGGTCTTCGGGCGGTCATCCAGCATGACCTGCAGACCGGCGGATTCCAGGGATGCGCTGAGCTCTTCAGCGTACTCGTGGGATGCTGCGTCCTTGCCGGTGATGACGATGTGCACGTCTGCCGGTGCCAGGTTACGCGGCCAGATCAGGCCCTTCTCGTCGTGGTTGCCCTCGGCGATAGCGGCCAGTGCGCGGGTCACGCCCACGCCGTAGGAGCCCATGGTCACGGTCTGCAGCTTGCCGTTCTGGTCCAGGACCTTCAGGCCCAGTGCCTCAGCGTACTTGCGGCCCAGGGCGAAGATGTGGCCCATCTCGATACCGCGGGCTGCGACCAGCTCGCCGGAGCCGTCCGGTGCCGGGTCGCCTTCGCGCACCTCGCATGCCTCGATAACGCCGTCGGCGGTGAAGTCGCGGCCGAAGACCAGGTTTGCCACGTGCTTGCCCTCTTCGTTTGCGCCGGTCACCCAGCGGGTACCGCGCACCACGCGGGGGTCAACGAAGAAGGGAATGCCGGTTGCGGAAGCTACCGCATCCTCGTCCTCGGTGTGCGCGCCGAATAGGGGCGCGTCCAGGCTCAGGCCGGGGCCAATGTAACCCTTGACCAGCTGCGGGTATGCCTTCAGGTCCTCTTCGCTGGCTGCCTCAACCTCAACCTCGCCGCCGATGCCCAGCAGGGCGCCGATGTTGACCTCAACGCGGCCCAGGTCCACGGCACGGTCGCCGGGAACGCCCACGGCGAAGACCTTCCGCTCGCCGGAGGGGGTGATGACGGTGCCCAGGAAGCACTTGAGGGTCTGCGAAGCTTCCAGAGTGCCGCCGGTAACCTCGGAGTGCAGTTCGTTCATGCGCTCCACCAGGGTCTCAATGGTGGCGGAGTCGGGGGTGTCCACAACGAGTGCCGCCGGGGTGTCCTCGGTGATTTCGATTTCCTCGGGAACCACGGTGGTGACGGCCTCAACGTTTGCCGCGTAGCCGCCCGCGGAACGCACGAAGGTGTCTTCACCGATGGGGGTCGGGTGCAGGAACTCTTCACTGCGGGAGCCACCCATCGCGCCGGACTGTGCGGTCACAATGACAATCTCCAGGCCCAGGCGCTCAAAGATGCGCTGGTATGCGGCACGGTGCGCCATGTACGCCTCGTTCAGGCCCTCATCGTCAATGTTGAAGGAGTAGGAGTCCTTCATGACGAACTCGCGGCCGCGCAGCAGACCCGCGCGGGGGCGTGCCTCATCGCGGTACTTGGTCTGAATCTGGTACAGGTAAACCGGAAGGTCCTTGTAGGAGGAGTACAGGTCCTTGACCAGCAGGGTGAACATTTCCTCGTGGGTGGGTGCCAGCAGCATGTCTGCACCCTTGCGGTCCTTGAGGCGGAAGAGGTTATCGCCGTACTCGTCCCAGCGGTTGGTTGCCTCGTAGGGTTCGCGGGGCAGCAGTGCGGGGAAGTGAACTTCCTGCGCACCGATGGCGTCCATCTCTTCGCGGATGATGTTCTCGACCTTGCGCAGTACCTTCAGGCCCAGGGGCAGCCAGGTGTACACGCCGGGGGCTGCGCGGCGGATGTAACCGGCGCGGACCAGCAGCTTGTGGCTGGCGACCTCAGCGTCTACGGGGTCCTCGCGCAGAGTGCGCACGAAGAGGTTGGAAAGGCGAAGTACCACGATTCTCCTTGAAAGGTCGATAGGTTTAGGTAGGGTGCCCGAGGCTCACCGGGTGAGCCGTAAATAGGCACAGTTGTCTTTAATTTTATAGCGTTTTAGGGTTCGGCGTGTTTAGCGCTCAAAAATGATGGTCGAGAACTGCCCAATCTGCTCCCAACCGGTCCCCCGATACATGGCAAGAGCACGGGCGTTATAGTCGTTCACGTACAGGCTCAAGTGCGGGTAGCGGCGCTGCAGAACCTGCGCGGCGGCGGCAAAGAACGGCTTAGCCAGACCGTAGCCGCGGTAGTCCGGGTGCAGCCACACGCCCTGCACCTGCGCGGCGTCCAGGTTCACGATGCCCGCATCCGCCTTGAAGATAACCCGCCCATTCACATCGGTGACAATGGCGCTGCGCTGACCGGCAATGAGCGTGCACAGGCGCGCCGCGTAGCCGTCACCGTAGCGGGCAATCGGGTCGAAGCCGACCTCCTCGGTAAACATGGCGGCCGCGGCGGGCAGAAGCTCCCCCAGGTCCGCGGAGGTGGCGAGGCGCGCATACCCGGCAGGCTCACCGCTGAGTTGGACAGCACCGGCGGGGCTCTGCCCCGGCTTGAGGGGCTCGGGTTTGATGGGCACGGGTTTGAGAGGCGCGGGCAGGTGCGCCGGCAGCTCAGGAAGCTCCGCGGCGTAGAAGCGAGCGAGATCCTTCTCCGGCGGCAGATACAGCAGCGGCTGATTGGAACGCTCCGACAGAACCCGCGCACGGTGATCACAACCGTCACCCAGGCTCGGCTGCAGTATCTGCAACAGCGGGCTCTTACCGCCGCGAGTCTGCTCGCACAGCTCCTGCATGCGCGTCCACAGGGGCATCACGAAGGCGCTCTCACCGAACATGGAATCCAGGCGAGAACCCACCTGCAGAAGTAGCTGAGCCAGCGCGTCACGATGCGCGAGCGCCGTAGCATCCAGCGCCGTAGCATCCAGGGTGGGAGTGTCCGGGGCGGGGGCATCCGCCGCTTCAGCCCCATGAGAGTCCGCACCTTGCTCAGCATGTTCAACAGCGACACCGCACAGCCGCACCGGCACCACATTCGAACCCAACAACAGCACACAGCACAGCTGCCCATCGCGCTCACAGCCCACAAAACCCTGATAGTAATGCAGCGGAATATGCGGGGACCTCACCGGAAGAGGGCACGCCAAATAATGCTCAATGGAGTACAGATTCGGGACCGGGTCACTGAACAGGACCTCCTCCAGCTCATCGCACCACCGAGCATCCAGAGCAAAAACGTGTTCCTTCACGCGATCAGGCATAGGGAAAGAATCCATCGACGAAACAGCAGCAGACGAAACAGCAGCACGCCGGGCACGATTAGCCTTACGGCGGCGAGAAAAAAGAGTGAACATGACCTGTTGAGTGATAGAGAAAGAGCGACAAAAATAAGTGAAAATACGGGGACACGCACCCCCGAAAAGGCAGTCGGAGCCTGCGGCCACAACCGGCAGCGGCAAACACCAAGCCTGCCACCACCATAACCAGACATAACCGGACATCACCGGAAAAGCGCGGAGGCGCCCTCACCAGGGCGCCTCCGCGCACAAAAGCTAACTAGCTTACCGAAACAGCCGGGGAACCCTCGGGAACATACTCGCCCGAAGCCTCCATCTCAGCAGCAATACGGGTCGCCTCTTCAATCAGAGTCTCAACGATCTGATCCTCAGGCACAGTCTTAATGACCTCACCCTTCACAAAAATCTGGCCCTTACCGTTACCGGACGCCACACCCAGGTCAGCCTCACGAGCCTCACCCGGACCGTTCACCACGCAACCCATCACGGCAACACGCAGCGGAACCTTCATGTGCTCCAGGCCCTTAGTCACGTTCTCAGCAAGCTCCCACACGTTCACCTGCGCACGACCACACGACGGGCACGAAACGATATCCAGCTTGCGGGGGCGAAGGTTCAGCGACTCCAGGATCTTGGTGCCCACCTTCACCTCCTCAACCGGAGGAGCAGACAGCGACACGCGAATAGTATCGCCAATACCCTGAGACAGCAGAGTACCAAACGCCACCGAGCTCTTAATAGTGCCCTGGAACGCCGGACCAGCCTCAGTCACACCCAAGTGCAGGGGCCAGTCACCGCGCTCAGCCAGCTGACGGTACGCCTCCACCATCACCACAGGGTCATTATGCTTCACAGAAATCTTGAAATCACGGAAACCGTGTTCCTCAAAGAGCGACGCCTCCCACACAGCAGACTCAACCAGAGCCTCCGGAGTAGCCTTACCGTACTTCTCCAACAGACGCTTATCCAGCGAACCAGCATTCACACCAATACGCAGAGACACGCCGTGGTCCGAAGCCATCTGAGCGATTTCCTTCACCTGGTCATCGAACTTACGGATATTACCCGGGTTCACACGCACAGCACCGCAACCAGCCTGAATAGCCGCATACACGTACTTCGGCTGGAAGTGAATATCAGCAATCACCGGAATACGGGACTGCTTCGCAATAATGGGCAGAGCCTCCGCATCCTTATCAGTCGGGCACGCCACACGCACAATATCGCAACCGGCAGCGGTCAACTCAGCAATCTGCTGCAGAGTCGCACCAATGTCGTGGGTCTTAGTGGTCGTCATCGACTGCACCGAAATCGGAGATTCAGAACCAACACCGACAGAACCCACCTTAAACTGGCGAGTCTTACGACGCGGGGACAGAACCGCGGGAGCGGGCTTCGGCATACCAAGGCTGACCGACAAGGTTTTCCTCCATACATGGGTTATGAAGGACGTACGACGCATCCTTCGTTCAACTTTTTATTGTGCCACTGACGCGAAAGAAAGCACTAATACGGGTACCCTTACCGCGCGCAACAACACACTAAAACAGGGTGATGGGCTTAACAATATCCGCCACAATCAGAATGACAGACATCACAATAAACGCGCCCGCCACCACATACGTCAACGGCAACAACTTCACCGGATCAAACGGACCCGGATCCTTACGCCCAGTCAAACGTGCAAAGAAACGACGTACACCCTCCCAGAGCGCACCCAACACGTGGCCACCATCCAGAGGCAGAAGCGGAATCAAATTAAACGCAAAAAGCATCAAATTCATATTCGCCACCAGCGAGACCAACATCGCAGCCTTCGCCTTCACATCAATACGGTCAGTAGCCGTCACCTCACCAGCAATACGACTCACACCAACCACAGACACCGGCGACTCAACACTACGCTCACCACCGGTCACCAGGGTCACCGTCAACTCCCACACACGCTGCGGCAACGACAACATCGACGAACCCACACGAGAGAGCGTATCGCCCACCATCGCAGGCACCTCAGTAATAGAACCAGGCACCAACTCACTCGACGGCGAAACACCCACAAAACCGCCACGAGTCGTCGCAATCGAACCATCCGCAGCACGCGCATACTGGCCCTTACCATCAGAAACCGGGCGGATCATCTCAACCGGAGTCACCGACAAATCCAGACGCTGACCATTACGCTCCACCGTCAAAGTGCTCGGGTGAGAACCCGCCGCACGAATCGCCGAAGACACAGCCTCCCACGAACCCGTCGACGCACCATTCACAGCAACCACACGGTCACCCACCTGCACACCCGCAGCCTTCGCAGGCGACGGAGTGGACTTATCCGTACACTCGCCATAGCTAATCGAATCATGAGTGACATTCACGCTCGGCACGCACTCAGACACCGCCGACACCTTATTCGTCACCTGCGCCGTACCAAAACCACAAATCAGCACGGCAGTACACACCACACCAATCAGTAGGTTCATCATCGGGCCACCCAGCATAATCACCATGCGCTTGAGCACCGGCAACTTATAGAACAGGCGGTCCTCATCGCCGGGCTTCATGCGCTCAGCATCCGCCGCACGCGCCTCCTCAGCCATGGATGCAAACGGGCTGGTACTGCCCGAATGGCCCTCCTCATGGTGCTCCTTCACCTCAGCAGGGCTCGGCGGGTACATGCCAATCATCGAAATGTAACCGCCCAACGGGATCGCCTTGAAACCGTACTCAGTCTCGCCGCGGCGGAAAGAGAACACGGTCTTACCGAAGCCAATCATGTACTGCGGAACGCGCACATTGAACAGCTTCGCGGGCACCAGATGCCCCACCTCGTGCAGGGCAATCGAGACGGCAATAGCGATTGCCATGAGGATAATGCCCACAGCGTACAGCAGGATTTCCACGCTTTTTCTCGTTTCGGTTCGGGGATACGAAGCTTCTAGGATACTCGCTTAGCCTGTGAAGGCGCCCTCCCTCGCTTTCTGGAGGGGCTGGTTTGGGTGAGGTTTGTCTGGGATAGATGAGTCTGGGATAGATGAGGAGGGGCGGTGTTCGTCCTCGTTCCTACAGGGGCACCCGCCCTCGCTTCGCTTCGGGCACCCTGATGTCACTTTCGGACGACACCGCCCCTCCACACGCACGCTAGGCTACCCGAGGTGGCGCGCCGTGTTTTCCGGATGCGCCCTCAGGGTGTCACACGGACGCTCTTCCGCAGCGAAGCAAGGAGAGGGCGGAGCGTCCGGGTGACGGGTGCCCCTGCGTAGGCGCGGAGGAAACATACGGTGCGCCATCCCAACCAGTGGGGCGAGGACGAGCACCGCCCCCCTCCAAGCCCCAATCCGGGGGCAAGCACCTACTCAACGAGACTATCCGGCCGCCAGGGTCTGTGCCGGATCAATACGCGAAGCCTTCGCCGCCGGGTACAGACCAGCCAACACACCAACCAGCGCACCAGCACCCAGGCCCAGCAGAATAGTGTCGGCACTAATAATCGGCGTCCAACGGTTCATCAAAGACACAATCGAGATGCCGTTAACCGCCAGCACAATACCAGCCACAGCGCCCAGGATGCCGGTCAGCAGCGCCTCCGCCGAGAACTGCAGCAGAATACCCGAAGGGCGCATACCAATAGCCAGACGCAAACCAACCTCACGGCGACGCTCCATCACCGCAACCAAGAACGTATTCATAATGCCCATCGCACCAATTACGAGGGTAATAACGCTCATGGCAAGAAGCATGGTGCGCTGCTGCTGGTCGACAGCCTCACGAAGAGTCTTCGGCTCCGGCGGAACACTCACGCTATACAGCGCAGGGCGTTCCGGCGAGAGCGCGTACGGTGCTTCCTCCGCAATCTGGTTTGCGGCACCGGCAACAGTACTCACCACAATCTGAGTGGAACGCTTACCGGTCTGCGCCGCAGCGCCACCACCACCGGCAGCGGGCTGTGCTTCTTCAGCATCGGCGCCAGGCTTCGCGCCCAGAGGCAGGTAGACCGAACCGTACGAAAGAGTCAGCGAGGGATTCTCCCGCACCACACCGATGACGGTGTACGGCTCATCGTGAATATAAACCGTGACCCCGGGGCTATAGGGCAGCGCAAGCTGGCGCATCACGCTTTCGCTGAGCACCGCAACCTTATCGTTACGCTCCAGGTGCCCCTCATCGAAGGTACGACCCCACACCAGCTCGTGACCCTGCACGCTAAAGATGCTGGGCGTTGCCGCAAGGACGGCTGCCGTCACGTTAGCACCGCGCTCGCCAAAGTTGTCGGGACCGCGCTGAATATCGGTGGATTCATCCAGCTGATCCACCAGCGCGGTACCGGTTACTCCGTTCAGCTGACTAACACGCCGGTAGTTCTCGCTTGCTGCCAGGCTCAATAGTTCAGCCCGGCTCATGGGTTCGGTTCGGGTCGAGCTTATCGTCAGGTGCTTAGCCCTAAAAATGTCGAAGCTGTCAGCCAGCTGCCCAGAAATGGTGGCGGTCAGACCAACGGTCAGCACGAGCGAAGCGATACCTAGAACCACACCAAGCATGGTGAAGATATTGCGCCTCACCCGGTGCACGGTAGCGTCCCAAGCTTCTTTGAGGGAGGCGAGCGCCCAAGGTGCACGACCACTGCCCTGCGGCTTAGATGTTTGCTCCTCAGCAAAACTAGGCAGGTTCAGAGACGCGCGGGCGGTCGTTTCTTCCTGCCGCGGTGCATCCTGCTCGATGAGCTGCCCCTCGTGCATACGTAGCACCCGGTCGCAGTGCTCCGCCACGAGCGGGTCGTGGGTAATCACAATCGTGCTTTGCTGGTCACCCGTACATTCGCGGAGCAGGTCAATAACTTCACGGGTGAGCTCTTCATCCAGCGAGCCGGTCGGCTCATCACAGAGCAGCAACGCCGGTTCCCCAATGAGCGCACGAGCAATAGCCACACGCTGCTTTTCACCGCCTGAGAGAGTGGTGATGGGTGCATCCGTTCGGTGGCTCAGCCCCAGCAGGGCGAGAGTATCCGCAACCCGTTGCGCTCGTTCTGCCTTGGGGACACCACGGTAGATGAGCGGTAGCTCAACGTTGCGGTACACGTTCTTATGCTCGATGAGGTGGAACGCCTGGAAGACGAAACCGATGCTGTCCAGGCGCGCTTCAGCTCGCTGTGCCGCGTTGAAGGTTGCGGTGTCTGTACCGTCCAGCAGGTAGCTGCCGGAGGCGGGCATGCTGAGCAGACCGAGGATGTTCAGCAGGGTTGATTTGCCGCTGCCGGACGGTCCCAGGATTGCGACGACTTCTCCGTAGCGGACTTTCAGGTCAATATTTTTGAGCACGTCAATTCGGGTGTCACCCTGCATAAAGTGCTGGGACACTCCCTGAATATCGACGCTATAGGCTGGTGGGTGCGCGTGAGCGGCGCGGGAGTCAGTCATGTCTACTCCCTACTTTTTCTCGCGCATGATTTTGACGCTGTCGCCTTCGTGCAGGTCACCGGTGACGGCGTTCTTGCCGTTGGCGTTGCTGATGACGGTAACGGTTACCTCGCGTTCTTCGCGGGCCTTCGATCCGTTGGAGCTTTCGGGGCCGAGCACGATGACTCGGGTCTGTCCGTCACGGGTGTAGAGCGCCGATGAGGGTACGACCAGGTGCGCTTCGGGGGTTTCTTCGAGGGTGAGTTCCGCGTTGACGGCGCCTCGGAGGCTGTCCGCCTTATCCCCTACGTCGAGGGTGAGGATGCGTTCGCCTTCGGTGCCTCCTGCCGCACCGGCTGCGCCGTTGAGGTTGGAGCCAGCCGCGCCTTCTGCACCATTGGCCTGGCGACCGGCCTGGCTGTTGCCTGCAGCACCTGCGGCTTCGGTGGTGTTCTTGTACCCGAGGGTTGCAACGTACTCAGTATCACCGAGGGAGGGCACGGTTACCTTCTGACCGCTACGAGCTTCGGGGGTGAGCCTGCCGGTGGTTCCGGTGCAGCTGAGAGTCTTGCTACCCTCTGCGATGGTGGCTACGGGACCGTCCGCGATGGCGCCGGTTGCGCGGGGGTTGCCGGTGACAATTCCGGCACGGTTGATGATGAGGAAGTAGCGGGCGGGAATAGGCTGGTCAGTCTTGACGTGCGCGTAGCCGAGGCTGTCGAGGAGGTTGTTGAGAGCCTCGTAGGTGTCTTCGGTGATGCGTGCGGGCTGCGGGCCCTGACGTCCCATGGCGGTCAGTGCATCGTTGAGGAGTGCGGCGTCGGGGCCGCTGTCATCGAGTTTGAGGTCGCGGTAGAGCGCGAAGCCGCCGGTGAGGGTGATGAGAGGTTCACCGTTGACTTCTGCGATGAGGGTGCCGTTGCCGACGGTGTCACCGTGTTTGATGGTGATTGCGGTGTACTGCCCTTCGCCGCTGTAGCGTAACGGGGTTGAGGTGGCGTAGTTCGCGGTGCAGGTCAGGGGCACGGTGGTGCGCAGTTTCTCGCGGGTGACCGTGGCGGTGATGGTGGAGGGGTCCGGGGGTGCCGCTTCCGCGTCTTTTTGGGCGGTGGTTTTGATGTTTTGGGCGCTGATGAGCGTACCCACGGTGATGATGAGGAGCAGGGCGATAATGCCGTAGAGCCAGAGGGTTTTCTTCTGGCGGGTGGGGGTGGCGCTCATGGGGTCCCTTCTTTGGGTGCGCGTACGGGAACGCTATTGTCTGTGCCGTTTGGGATTAGGGGCGGCGATGCCGTGTGGGGTTAGTTTGTGCCCGGCACGGGGATACGTGCCGGGCACAATACACTGTGACGAGGTGCAGCCTCCATGGCTACTCTGTACGCCTGTTCCTGGTTAGTCCGGTCTGATTAGCCCGGAGAGTTAGCTCAGAATCTTTCGGGCGTTCTCTTCAGCGGTTTTCTTGATCGTGGTCACCTGCTCGATGAGGCCCTGCTCCTTTTCGAGGAAAGAACTCAGGTAAGCGATAGCAATCTTTCGCTGTTCGGCATCCAGCCCGGTTGCTTCACGGCAGGTCGCATCGTTGATTGCCAGTTCGTGGGTGTCTTGGTTGTTCTGGCGGTACTGTTCGCGAGCCATAACCGGCGTGGTGTAGTCTCCCCCGAAGCGTTCCTTCATACACTGTGCCCACTTCTCGGTGGCGGGCCCAAGGTCTTTGAAGATTGCGTCGTTGTTAAGGTAGTGAACCGCAGTGACGTTGACCTTTTTTATGATCGCACGGGATTCTTCTGAACCGAAGACTGCGCGGGTGGCTTCTTGCTGGCAACCGCCCTTTCCTTCAGTGCCGTGAAGAGCCTGCATTTCGGCGTCGCTCATAGTGCGGCTCTGCTCTTCCAGCTCAGCAGTTACCAAAGACCAGCGCTCTTTGTATCCGCGAGTGCGGGCATCCGCGACGGTGAGAGGTTCGAAACCAGCGGTCTGTAGCAGCGGGATTTCAGTTTCTCCGGCAGGGACCTTGTAGTTCGGGAATCCTCGTTCAGCCATGCACTGGCTCAGGGAGCGCTGGTAGGCACGAACAACGTTGTCAGAAAGTGAGGCGAGGTTTTCTACTTTTTCGATAGCTTGACTATCAGGGTTCTTGGAGGCGCTATACGCCTTCTCAGCGTTAGCGGACGCCGAGGAGTCGGCACTGGGCTGCCCGGATGCGCAGGAGCTAAGCAGCAGGGTCAGCGGGAGTAGAGCCCCGGCGAGGGTTCGTAGGGTGTTCTGTCGACGCATAGGGGCACTTCCTCGTGAAATATAGCTGCATCTTTGTCCGCTCGTTCAGGGGCTCTTCGTTGTTTGCCCTAGAGAGAACATATTTTGAACACTAGCCTACTATGGGCCGGAGGGGGAGGCAAGGGAGCACGGGTGTTCGTCCTCGTTCCTACAGGGGCACCCGCCCTCGCTTCGCTTCGGGCACCC
>ERZ1674176.122-NODE-122-length-19751-cov-7.921761_pt1 | contig 19751 bp, 24 predicted proteins | sample MGYA00581288_ERZ1674176 | MGnify/ENA primary metagenome ERZ1674176 (study PRJEB41354, sample SAMEA4873327) | human saliva metagenome | biome: human-associated habitat [ENVO:00009003]; feature: mouth environment [ENVO:08000002]; material: saliva material...
CCTCATAACCTAAATCACGGGCAGAATTGAGTAGATCGATAGCATTGCCCCAAAGAGCCTTACCAAAGAAGTTGATAGAGATAGAGTTTGGAAGATCGACACACTGCGTTCCATATGCTCCATCCGCATCAGCTCCGATACCTTGGTTAGCCAGGCTTTCTGCATACCCTAAAATGTCATTTAAAGTAGCCATTACTGCTCCTTTCTAAAATCAAAGGCTACTATCCAAAAATAGATAGTAGCCAGTAAAGATATATTAATCTTCGCTAGGTTCTTCATAACCAAGCGCACGAGTTGAGTCGCCCAATCCTACGGTTGTAGGGTCGTTAACGATCCCGACAAGCACAAGGAAGGCAAATAGTACATTGATAAATACAAGAACTTTATCAATGGTTTGGCCGAATTCCAATTTGATTCCAAAGATATCGGCAAATGCTTGGAACAGCAAGGCCAAGGCTGGCACAAGAGCAAGCCAAAAGTTTTTATTTTTAAGTCGTACTGACCAGTTAATTTTCATAACGTTACCTCTTAATTGTTTTTATTTTGGATTAATGCTTTAAGCTCTTTCATGTCCTCACTCAGAGCTTTTACTTGTTCTGCTAAAATAAGCAGTGATTTATTCTGTTCATCGTGGTTGTCAAGTCGTCTCACTGCTGTCAAACGGAAGTCACGCATGTTTTCAATATCTTTCTCAATGACGACCATGCGTTTCTCTTGCGCCACGACACTTCCTTTAAAATTACCGTAAATTCCAAGTAAGATCCCGATGAATCCGACCATCATCGAGATATCCTCTGGTGTAAAGTGGATCATAGATCACGCCCCTTTCTGATTAAAGTACTGGCTGTGGTGTGGCTGTGGCCACTGGTTGAGTTTCAAGGTCACCAGAAGGTTTTTCTTCCTTCTCTTCTTTTGGTTTGGTCCACTTCCAGATGCCGATTTTGCCATTTTGATAAAGGCTGTTCAATTGATCCAAGGTCTCACCTTGGTAAGTAAATGGATCATTTACTTGGATCATGACACGCTTGCCTTCCCCGAAAGCTTCTGTGTGGCCTGGATCTTCAACCGTAAAGATCTCTTGTGGTTGATAAGTCTTACCAGTTTCTCCAAGGTCTACCAATTCGAGACCACGCTTAAATACAGTTGGATCAAGTGGATTTTCAACGTCTGTTACACGGGCCAAAACGTTCCATTCCGCCACTTCTTTGATCTTCTGGATTTGGTTTGCTTTTTCTTCGTTATCCTTAGTAAGAGCTTGGATCTTAGCGATAGCGTCATTGTTAGCTTCGACAGATTTGTCTAACTCTTTCTTGATCGCTACGACTGCGCCAGATGTGTCAAGTTCCATGCGGACGATATTCAATACTGCTTCGACCAGTGTTGCATCATCTTCGGTCATGCGGTTGGTTGGCAAAATTTCCTCAAATACTCGATATGGAAAGTCTTGCTTGATTGCTACCTTGGTAGTGTTGGCTACTGCATCGTATGATTTAAATTGTACTTTGTAATCCATTATTTTGTTACCTCGTTTTTGTTCTTGATTTCTTCAAAAAGATCCTTCAAGTCCTTATCGGACTCTAGGACAGAGCGATAGCTTTCAACTTCTTGAGCAAGCTGTACTACTAGTTTCTGAGACTCAGTGAGCCGAACTTTAAATTCGGCTTCATTGAGTGAGTTAATAGCTATTTGATTTGCCAGTTCTGTGATGATTGCTACATAATTATTTTCGTTCATTACAGCTCCTATCTGTAGTTATATTTTGAAAGGACATTACCAATGTGTCTTTGAGCAGCGCTGTTTTTGAGATCCCAGCCATATTTTTGCAGGATACCAAAACATGTGAGTAGATCCCATAAATAAGTTCCAACACTTCTATGATTGCCATCTGCTGTGTAGATCATTCTAAAATCAGATGCAATAATTTCAGAATATGTTGTTCCATTCAGTGGTGCAATTCTTGGTTTACCAGCATTTTGGATGATCCAACCTTGTTTGTATTCGCTGTGTTGTAAGTACAGCTTATCTGCATAAAACTTAGTATAATCTTCAACGTCTTCGTTCGTGCTGTTGTAAATTTCAATACCACTAAATGTCCTGTTACCACTATTTTCCGTACCGTCACGGTTTGATCCGATGATGGTTTTCGAAAATCTGTTCCCGTTTTCGATATGTGTCCCGTATCTTATAAACTGAGTAGGAAAGTTATTAAAAACACGTCTAATCACTGCCGTGTCAGTTAACATATTCATCGCACTACTATCTAAATCAAATACCAGAGCTCCAGTATTTGATTCAAGTCTTCCGCCTTTAATACGTTCTGCAGAAAAGTCGATTGAGGCAAGTTGCGTGATAAAGGCTTTTTGTGATGTAAGCTCTCTGATAAAAGCCTGGTTTGATACAAGTTTGCTAATCATTGCGGAATCCACTAGTAGCTTGTCGGCAGTGACAGAATCTGATGCCAAAATCTGAGTAGTGACTGATCCTGATTCAAAATTCCCTGTTTTCAGCTTGTCGACCATTGCAGACTTAATAACTGCGTTATCAATTTGAGTTTCGCCTGTAATATGAGTCAACTTACCAACAAATCTATTATTCCCGTCTGCGCCTAAATTAATACCGCTGATAATGTCGCCTGCGCTATTAATGTTTTTAATTGCATAAGAGCCTGCAAGCTGTGTGACTTGTGTCCTTGTCGCTTCTGCAGATTGTTGAGCCTGTCTAGCCTGTTCTGCAACTTGTATTGCCTTAGTTTGAGCGTCCTCTGCTTTTTCTTGAGCCATTTGGGAGATTCCAGCGGCTCGATCTGCTCTTGCTTGAGCACCGATAGCGAGTTGCCTTGCTTCCTGTGCATCTCCTGTTGCCTGATCAGCAGTTGCTTTCGCTCCATTAGCTTTCTCTTGTGCTCCTTCTGCCGTCTGCTTTGCTTCCAGCGCCTTATTGGACGCTTGGTCGATTTTTGCATCTAAAGCCCTGGTCTCAGCAAAGGTATCGTCAAATTGGCTAGGTTTGTAAGGCCCTGTGTTTGATCCACGGACAAGGATTGGCTCTTTAAATTCGATCCAACCATTCTTAGCCATGTAAATGTAAAACGGATAGTTTGAATCTTCTCCGAAAAGAAAATCTTCCTGAACGGTGAACGTTCTTTGAAATTCTCGCCATTCATCTGAAGCTTGTGTGTTGGGATTTGCTAAATCAGCAGATAATAGACCTTTATTTAATTTGTGGTTTTTGATTACAAAGACAAGGTTTGTATCTACTTTTTCACGAATACGGTACTTAAATCCTAGAGTGTACGTTTCCCCACGATAAATTTTTTTTACGTAAATAGGAAGCGTGAATCCACTAAAGTTATAGCTTGTTAGCTCTTGTGCCTTGATGGTAAATACACCGTCTTTAACGAATATATCCACACCTTTTCTTGAGGCATTGACAAGCGTATTGGTAGCCATTGTCATCGAATTGACAATCAAATTATTGTCGTCAGTGACATATTTTCCGACTTCGGTTTGAAATATTTCGCTTGACATTACTAAACGTGAGAGCTTGTTTGGCGCACCTTCTTCTGTCGTGCCAAGGATGCGCTCAAATAATTTGGTGCTTTCACGAACGGCATTATAGTTTGTGACTTGTACCTCAATTTGTCGAGTGTTGGCAGCTACTTGAGAGTTAGTATTTGCTAGATCACGATTTGTTGTTTCCAAATTTCGATTTGTCTGATCGATTCGATTGTTTGCTTGATCGACTTTTTGATCAGTCAAGATCAACTTATTATTGGCATTGTTTGCAGCACCCTGTGCATTTACGATATCAATTTTAGCTTTATTTAGGCCGTTATTCATCTGACCTAGCTGGTTATTCATCGAGTATAGCGAACTGTTAATGCTTCCACTCATGTCGCCAATCCGTTGATTTGTTTGGCTGATTTTTTGATTTACTTGATCTTCAACTTGTACTATCTTTTTTGTTACTTCGCCAGAAATTTTGCTGTAAATTGCTGTCCCGTTATCTGATTCGATAAAAGTTTGGTTTATTTTATCGCTCAGGTCCTTGCTTTTCAAAATCTCGTCTTTGAGTTTTGCAGATATGCTTTCCATACTTGGAAACGTTCCTGCTTTGCTCAAAGCTTCTTCTGCTTTAGCATTTGCTTTTGCAATTTCGGAGTCAGTTAGTTGTTTTGATTCCGAGATTTTTTGCGCAACAATTCCATTTATTTACTGCTTGACCACTTCAGCTTGTGCTTTGGCTTGTTCGATCCCGTCTGTGATTTTATGTTCAAGCTCTTTTGCTTGCTTGTCATACTCAGCATTAGCATTATCTACAAGCTTCTGCACTTTTGCCTCGTATTCTGCATCATAAGACTTCATTTTCTTATCTACAGAATCGTTGACCATTCCCGAAATAGAGTCTGCTAAAGTTCTTGTTACTTCACCAAATCCGATGCTGACAAGTTTGATGCTCATTGGATTAAACTTGTATTTCGTAATCTTTTTTCGCAAATCTACGTTGTAGCCCTCGTGGAAGAGACTCACGATATCAAACATATGTACTGGTTGATCTGCCTGGCCTACAACGTCAATCTCAAGGCTTTCTTCGATCATGTCACAAAGAGTTTCACGGAAATAGCGCTTGCCATATTCCTCAAGCGTTTTTTGATCCACAACATCCTGATCTTGTACTTCCATATCTGCTTCGTAGATATGCTTGTATTTATTGATCAGTGGGCTATCAATGGTCACGGTTAGGATTTGATCTTTCTTACCTTCCTCGTGAGCTTCGATAACCTTCTTAAAATGGATCCGTGTTCTCAGTTCTTTAGTGGATTTTGATTCTTGGAACGACTTCATGTTTTTCTTGTAGGCAAACAATGATTCGTTCTCAATCCCACCATGCTCTAATAATCGCACGCTGTACTTGTCCCGGACAAGGTCTCCACCCCACTGCCCAACGATGGAGTGCTTGTCTTTGGCCAAAGCTTCCATCGCTGAGATATCTTTTAAATTAAGGGTGTGTTTTGACATCACATCAGAAAAGAATGTGAATGGTGTTTCTCGTTTGAACCCGGCAACAAGCGCATTCATTACGGTTGCTCCATTCACTCGATCGACATTGATCTTGTTGATAGAATAACCATTTAACAATGTAGCTACTTGATTGGCGTATACTGTGACATATCCGTGTTGCTTTTCGACTTCAAAGATAGTAAAGTACTGTTCTCCGTGCAAGTCATCAGCAACTAATTCTGTTTCCGGAATTAACAATGCCCATTTGGGGTCTGATGTGGGAAATTTAAAGGTAAGCTGATAGGTGCTGTTAGCTTCCTGGACGATTTCAGAGCTAAAAGCTTCGTTAAGAGGGAAATTACCCTCTTGCAGATAGATCATACTTTATACCTCCAGTTCCCTTTGATTGTGATTTTTGAAACCGTTCCTGAAACTGCAATCCCAGACATACCTGGAGCTATTTCGAAGAAACCGCCTCGTTTTCTCAATGTATTTTTCAGATTTCCATTTTTGTCGTAAACATTTTGTTTTTTGTGACGACAGTCAATTGTCGCTTTTGTATCAATCGTGAGTTGCATGGTTTGCTTCCCAATGGTTAGTGAGACATCACCATTGCCCTCGATTGTAATGACAGGTTCAGAATATACCGTTCCTGGATTGTTCACTGTGCCGTTACCTGCCAAAGTGACTGTAGCATCATTATTTAAGTAACGGAATGGATGCATCTTTAACTTGATTTCTAAAGTCCAAGCATGCAAGCCGTTTTGTTTAAATGATGCGCTCTGGAAATCAGCATAAAAAATAGAGCCTGGCCGATGACTAAACTCTATTTTATTTTCTTCCGGCTTGAATTGATTTACAATCATTTCGATTTCGCTTGTTTTGACAACGTATAAGCTTACTGTCTTATCGTACCCATCATAAGCTCCATCATAGAGATTATAATCTCCATTGGCTCCATAAATCGTATTTGATTCGACCCTTGGTGTTGCCGTCTGGTCTTCTCCAAAATCTGTCACATAGCAGTTTGGGATTTATCCAGTGTCAAATCCATTTATAATCATGTTAAACATTAGATTCCCTCCCTCGCCATGATTTTAGAATATCTTTTATAGCTGTTTTGTGCCAAAATGTCACCGTCCAGGTACGTTTCTGACGGTTTTTCAAGGATAGCAGTAAGGATCTTTTCTAAACTTGCTCTCAGGATTGCGATCTCAGCAACGATATTTTCACCAGTGTAGCTATTTCCTGTGGATGTTTCTTTAAATAAAAATTGCTGGCTGGCTTTTTTCATTTCTCGCAAGAATTTGGCATCTTCTGGGATTCCGACCCCTGTCGCATATCTTGGAAAACCAAGATTTTTCATCAGTCGCTTAGTTCTATCAGCTCGCAATACTTTTGATCCACGAGGTAAGTTAAGTACGACATCCCGTCCATCTGGTATAAATGAGCTTCCGTCTGGTAATGTTACCATTTCTTTATAGACTGCATTTCGCTGGTCATTGACCATTGCGAGTCCACCTTCGTGGAAGTTCGTACCTTTTTCGTGTCTTGGTCCGAAAACACGGGAGAATGAGTTGACCACTTTATTTACTACTTCTGTAGCTGTGATGGTCGTGTGGTGACTTGTTGGAATACCGTTGATAGCATTGGTAGCACTGTTTGCTGCATTAACCGCACTAGTGCTATCGCCTGTTATGGACTTAGTTGGGCTTGGTGTAGCGTTCCAAGCGTTTTGATTATCAATCGCTTGTCGTGCAGCAGTGATAGCACCAGTTGGATCACCTAATTGTGGTTTTACAGGAGATGGAGTGTTATTCCATTCTTGCTGTTTGTTGATTGCTGCCTGTCCTTGATTAACGGCATTAGAAGCGTCTGCTGTTAATGGTTTTGTAGGCACAGAAAAGTTATTATACAATCCTAAAGCGCCCATAGCTTGGTTACTTCCTAGTGTCACTCCATCAGGAGTAGCTATTAGGTCTGTCTTGTGCTGTGTTGGTAAGGTTGTAATGCTTGCTAATGCACTAGCGATTGCGGTTTGTGTCTTATCGCTTGCATCAAGGTTAACTACTGGATTCATGCCGGTTAATGCTTGAGCAGCAAGCTTAACACGTTCCATCTTATCACTAGCAGCATCCTTAACAATCAATTCTTTTTCGGCTGGGGTTAATTGATTCCAATGCTCTAAAACGGCTTTCGCACGTTCCCCAGACTCAAGAAATGCTGTATTTTTCATCAGCAATTCTTTGACTTCTGCCGGCATAGCATTGTACTGGTCCAGCAATGTTTTGTTATCGAGAATAGCTTGCATACCTTGATGGTTGCCAACTACTAACTCTTTTTCTGCTGGAGTTAGGCTGTCCCATTTACCAACTTCAACCAAGGCTTCACCGATTGTCATCTTGGCATTTGTTTCAAGATTGGCATGCTTGAGAATAAATTGCATATTCTCCCAGCCGTTTTCAGCCTGCAATGCTTTTGTGACTTCTTCCTGAGCATTGGTCTTGACTTGTCCAGTTTTAGGATCAAATACCATTCCGTTCCACAAGAGGTTTGCATCTCTTGTCTCTTGTGACATATTCTGTACACTTTTAGCCACAAGACCGGATGAACGACCTACGATGTCAGCAAACTGATCTGCCTTGGCCATCATCTTGTCGTAATCAAGTCCAAGTTCTGCCCAGCTTTTTCGTAATTGGCTAAAATACAGCTCACGTTGTCGATCATCGCCAAAATTAAGAGGGACTTTTTCGCTCAGTTTCTTTTGAAGAGCAGCATACTCACGGCCAAATGCTTCCATTTTGGACTTGTGTTGAGCACTTAACTCTTCCATTTTTTGGTTATATTCGGCTTTATTGATAGTACCTTTGTCGTACTCCTCTTTTAAAGCTTTTGTTTGATCTTCGTAAAGTTTGATCTCATCTTTCAACCATTTAGCGACAACTCCGGATCCTTTCCGTAACTGGGTTTCGTTCAAATCGTTAATTTGACCGTTCATCGCTTTGATGATAGCTGTGCGCTCATCTGCAGAGAACTTCTGCATTTCCAGTTGTTTGTTGATAAATTGGTTCTCGTAGTCATAAATGAGAGCTTGTTCTTCACGAGTGATCTTACGTTTTTTGTCAGACGCATTTTGATAAATCTGGATAATCTCATCAGTCATTGTCTGGACATTTTTCTTTTGCTGTTCCGCTTGTGCTACAGCACGTTTTTGGACTTCCTCTGAAGCTCCAATTTTCTCAAGATTTTTTTGAGTACGTTGGAGGTCTTTATCGATTGCTTTTTGCAAATCGCTCGAAAGTCCCTGGACACTCTTACGGACATTTTCAACGGCTTGAGATCCACCGTTTCCAAAACCAATCATTGCTTGGTGGGCATCATCGATCCTAGATTTTAATTTCGATAGTTCTTCAGCTTGGACCTTATTTACCGAAGTTCCCCAAGTCCTTGTCCTCTCGTCTGCATCTGCCATTTCTTTGGCCACTGCAGCAATCACACCAACGGCAACTCCACCTATCAGGACTCCCCAAGTAACAGGGTTCCCAAGCAGTGCAATACCTTTTGCTAATAGACCAGTAGAAGCTACTGCACCTTCTGCAGCAGTACTTGTCGCAGTGATACCAGTAGTTGCGGTTTTAAATGCAGAAGAAAGACTGTTTCCTTGTTTAAACAATTCGAAGGTCTTGCCTAAAACAGACAACCCTCCACCGACTTTCCCAATACCTTGAGTAAGGAAGCCGATGCCTTTAGTAATACCACCGATCACACCGATACCTTTACCAAGAATTGACAAGGCTGGGCCTGCGCCTGCTGCAAGCAGTCCCCATTTGATGATATTCTGTTGTTGAGACTCGCTCATTTCACTAAATGCCTTAGCCATGTCCGCCAATTTTTGGATCCAAGGTTTTGCAGCTTGCAAGCCAGAATTCATAGCTTTCAAAAGTGGTCCACCAAATTCAATTGCCAAATCAGTGATCTGGTTTTTAAAAATTTTTAATTGAGATTCTGTCGTTTCATAGCGTTTTTGAGCTTCGGTAGTAAGAGCTGTATTTTCTTTCCACGCACTATTTGACCTACGGACAGCTTCTCCCATCTTGTCAGACGCAGAAGCTAGTGATTTGAGCATGTTCCCTTGACGAATTCCAGACATGTCGAGTTCAGCAAGGATACCATCCATGTTTTTGCCTTCTTCATGAGCTTTCTGGAGCCCTTTAATAAATGCTTGCAAAGCTTCAGCTGGTTTTTGCTTCCATGCAGTAGAAAATTGTTCTGCTGTCATTCCTGCTGTGCTTGCAATAAGTTGAAGTTTTTCTTTTGCTCCTTTGCCAACTCCAGCAACAGCTTTCCCGATACCAGTAAGTGTCTGGTTCATCGCAGTTCCACCTGCTTCAGCTTCTATACCTACGCTACTCATTGCAGTGGCAAGACCTAAAATTTCTGGTGTGGTCAGACCAGCTAGTTTACCGCCTGCTGCCAAACGATTGGTCATTTCGACAATATCACGTTCTGTTGTTGCAAAATGGTTACCAAGATCTACTACCGCTGATCCAAAGTGCGCAGACCATGTACCCAGATCTTTTCCAGAAACTTGCATGATATTTCCGATTTTAGCAATTGATGATGCTGCTTCTTCAGAACTCAAGTTGGTAGAAACACCAAGATTGATCATGGTCTTTGAAAAGTCCTTGATTGCTCCAATTGGCACCCCTAATTGTCCAGCTGCTTCTGCAACATTGGCAATTTCAACTGCACTTGAAGGCATTTCTTTTGCCATCTCACGAATACTAGCAGATAACTTATCAAACTGTTGCGGTGTTCCATCTACAGTCTTTTTGACTCCTGCAAATGCCGTTTCATAGTCGATTGCAGCTTTTAAGGCAAATCCAGCACTTGCAATCAATGGGGCACTGACACCTTTTGTCAATGTCCCACCAAAATCAGAAACTTTCTTACCGAATGTTTGAATGTGATCTCCACTTTTAACCAAATTCTTCCCAAGGGCTTCCATTTTACCTGAAAAGCTATTTTCACGGCCTACAGCCTTCAATGCTTGTTCAACTTTGTACAGTTGCCCTTCCATTGCTGATAACTTAGCATTTTCTCGCTCAATATCAGCAGCAGCTTTGTCAAATTTAGCAGATCCAGGATCGAGCTTGTCGAAGTTCTGCTTCATTTGATCGAGTACTTTCTTTTGTGCTTCAATGGCCTGTCCTAAAGACTTGTATTTTGCTTTGAGGAGTTCAGTACTCTTACCATTGTTTTTCAATGTGCTATCGAGCGCTTTGACATTATTTTGGAAATACTTCACAGCGTTCTTTGCACTTGTTAAGCTAGGATTGAACTTTGACACGTCCAGCCCTAGTTCGATATACATTTGTCCTAGTGGCGTTCCACCTGCCATTTTTCCTCCTTTTACAAACAAAAAAGCCCAAAGAGGCTTTATGCTTCCATTTCTCCAAAAATGTCAGCTAGATCTAAAGACGCATTTTCGGTTTGATCTTTATCAAGATCAATAATTCCGATCAGATCTTCCCAGCTTAATTCCATCACATCATGGACATTCATGTTATATGGTCCATCAGCAACTTCCTTAACGAATTTGTAGAAACGTTTTAATGCGTTTTTAGGATCTATTTTTTCCCCTTTGGGTCCACATCACCCACAAGATGAGCATAGATTTCAGTGAACACTTCGATGATTTTTGCAAAATCAGTATGTTCTAGCAATTGCTCTACTGTCACATTTTCAAATAGTGACGCAATGAAGCCTAATTGTTGATCCAATTTTTCAACTTCTGTCTTATCTGATGTGAGTGAGTCGTTTAGTACAAGGTAATCACGATAATCACGAGTAGTAATTTCTTTACTAGAGTAAAGTACATCTTCTCCAGCTTCGTTCTTCATGGTAAATGTAATTTTTGACATTGTTTGCCTTTCTATAATTAAAAAAGCACCGAATGGTGCTTATTTCATTTTGTCCAAATTTTATTTAAAAATTCAATTTTATTAACATCATTATTGGAATTATCTTTGTTCATTGCATAGACTATTGCGATAGTCGCCTTGCTTCCTGCTTTAATCACAACGCTTTTTTTAGATTGGACTGCAACAGTGTCGTCATTAGTGATAACGGAATCGTATGCGAGATAATTTCCTTTATCATCGCTTACAAGCATTTTCCCTGGATTGATTTCAATGTTTGAAGAATCATTATTGGTAATAACCAAAGTTACTGTAACTGGTATAAAGCTGTTTGAATCATGTTCCATTGCCAGCATGCCAGAGGTTTGTTTTTTTGGTTCGTTGACTGTGATTTGAGTTTTGTCAAATAGAACTCCGTCCCCAAATTTGTAACTTGTCAACGAATTCATTCCAAGAACAAAATCATTTGCTTCCAGAAATAAATCGTGATCTACGTTTGATACGTATGTAGAGAGCTTATCTTTTACCATGACAGCTCTGTCCTTCTCTTCCTTTACGCTCTCTAATTCCTTGTGTGTCTTAGAAAGTTGATTGTTGGAATTTACGAGCATAATAGCAAGTACAATGGAAACTAGAGTGATCATAATTGTTAATGTTATTAAAACTGTATTTTTCTTATTTTTCATAACAAAACCTCCACAACTTATTATATCAATAATTGTAAAGGTTTACAACGATATAAAGATAAATAAAGGGGCTGAATGCCCCAATTATTATCCCGCTGCTGCCATACCAAGTTTTGCTTTCAATTTCTTGATTTTTGCTTCATCACTACCAAAGTACATTGTACCGTACTTGTTCTTAGTTTGCTCATTAGTACTTGCGCCTGCAGCAAATGATACATCTGTTGTAGCAAGCTCATCAGCTTTATCTTTGATCGTGTTAAGATCGATTGCATCCATTGAAAGATTTCCTTTGTAGAATCCGTAGAAAGCTCCACCGCCATCTGCAGTATTTGATTCAAGCAAGATCGCAACGTCTTTTGAAACTGTGTCGGCTCCGAAATCGAGAATGTCATCATCGTTTTCGTATCCTAGAGCTTTAATGTAGAGTGCTACTGGAATATCCAAGAGCCCTAGTTCTACCTTAACATCACCAACACCACGATTATTTACATGATATGCGATGTTACTTCCAAATGTTTTTGTTGGGTCAACGGCAAGTCCAGAGATTTTAGCGGTCTGAGTCGCACCTTCTCCCTTCTTACCTTGAATAATGAAGAGGTTTTCTCCTTCTGTTGGAGTTTCATTCCCATCCAAAATGCGAACTGTCAAACTTTTAAAACCAACTGTAGCAGTTCCTTGTTTTTGTTGTGTCATATTAAATTTCCTTTCTAATAATCGTCATACAGTTTGCTTTTACCTTTATAGGTTCTGGCATCTGCATAGCGTTTGATTTCGGGGATCCATTCATCTAGACCCCCAGCAATTTGGTAGAATCCTTGCGATTCCATCACCTTTTCGACTAACCCTTGCAATTTTTTGCATTCAATTCGGTTAATCGATTCAACGTTGATTTGATAAAGAAATGTTTTTGAAAAGCTCATATTACTTCCCTGGTCACTTTGGATAGGTGGCCCTAGTGGGATAATAACAATACTCGTCTGATCTGTTGGTAAGGTTTCAGGACGCTCAAATGATTTGATAGTGATCTTAGAAAGTTCCTCATCGCTCATCAGAGCATCATATATTTCTGATATCTTGTCTTTAATCATCCAAGCCCTTCTCCTTTCAATTTAGTTGCTAACCTATATTTGAATTTTTCTTTGTTGGCTTCCGAAAATCTTCGGATAACACCGAATCCCCTTGGATGGGCCTTTTTTGCATATCCGAATTCATTCAAATGCTCCAACCTCCAACGTGAACCAGCACCAAAACCAAGCTTAACCATTGGCACTCCTTCAAAAGCACCCGTTACATTTCCGACTGTTGCGCTTTCGATTGTTTCTCCGGTTTTTCTGAAAACCTCTAGAGCTACTTGAAAGTCTTCAAGCGTTTCAGTTGCTGCGCCTTTCAAAGCTCTATTCGCAGACCTTCTCACTTTCGCATCGCCAAGCTTTGCTTCTAAATTCCGGATGACTTCATCGAAGCCTCTTAATGTAGCGCCACTAGTCATTTGATCCACCAATAACAACAATTAAATAATCACGGTTGTCATAATCGGGACGAACATCAATGATCTGCCATTTTTTATTTTCTAATCGGTGATCATTTACTTGCACGAAATGCTTATTGTCAGGTTGATAACTTGTTAAAGGATCTCTAATTTTCAAGGTCATCTTTGCAGTCATTGATTTTCCTGTTGAAATTTCGATATCCTTTAAGCTAGGTGAGTAGATTTTTGCGAATGTATAAAATACTTTCTCAAAGCTCACATCCCGGCCATCTAATCCTTCAAGTACTTTTGAGTTATAAAACTCTACTGGAGTTCTTAATTCGCTTGTATTGGTCTCTGGCTTCTTGTATTTAAACTCAGGCTTATTCATCTTCCACAACTACATCTTCGTTTGGATTTTCCGAAGCTACTAAATCGTATTCTTTAACAAAATCAGGTAATTTCTTCATCAATTCGTTTTTTCGATCATCATCAACTTCAAAAATGTCTCCAACGTGTCGGACAACATTTTCTTTCAAGTCAAAGAAATCTTGGATTGTTTCTAGCACTCTTTTCCTCCTATTGGGTGGTTTTGAAGTGATAACTCAAGGAGTTCTCCTTGAAAATTTGCAAAGAAAAACTCGACCTGATCATTGTACAGATATCTTGCACGTTCCAAAACAAGCTCTTCGGTGCGAGAATCTGACAAATCAAATGCTCCTGTTAAGTCAAGAATTGCTTTTTCGGATGAAACTAACATCCTTGAAAGATTCCCGTCTTCGGCATCATGAAAGATTTTCATCCGCTCCTTGAATGTCCCTAGAAGCGGATGAAATTGTTTTGTTTCTTCCATTTGGTGTCACCACCTATTATTTAATTTTCAATACCCAGACAGCAGCAGTCTTTTCATCGTGAGCCTTACCATAAGCGAATTGCTTAGCAGTGTAGAGGTTCAAGTCTTCGAGAGCATAAGTCTCAGTAAAGCGACCAAACTCGATTCCACCACCTACGAATGCATCATAGCGACCTTTGACGAATGTAGTCACTTTACCAGCAGTTTGAGCAACTGACTCAACCAAGATCAAGTTGTACGGCATTGCAGTCACATACGTTCCTTGAGCGTTCAAAGAAGTGTATTGTTTTTTGACATCCCATGCATCAGCTGGGTTGACTACCATCACGACATTTCCTTCAACTGCCACTGGATTTCCATCAGACTTAACAGAGTGATGTTTGTACACCGCAGTCAACTCTTTGACAACAGTTGCAGAGTCAGCAAATGTAAGGTTCGCAGTTTGGGCTTCTTTTTCTGCAAAAGTTGTTTTATTGCCAGCCGCAGTTCCAGTGAGGGTACGAGAAAGACCGATAGGTTTGCCGTCTCCGTCACCGTTCAGGAAGGCAGTTTCCAAAGCAGCAGCAAACGCTTCTGTAATTTGAGCAGATACGAATGATTGCAACCAAGCCGGACCGAATTTTTCAGAGTCTTTAGGAATGACTACAAATGCAGTCAACTTGTTTTGAATAGCTTCTTCTTCGTTGAAGGCTTGTTTCAATTGTCCTTGGATTTCCCCATTGATCTTACCCCAAAGAGCTGTTCCAGTTTGAGTTGATTTGAGGAATTTAAGGCGGATGCCAGCATTGCGCAATCCAATGTGTTGCAAGAGTGGGCGAGATTTTACCATATCGTCAAAGATACGGTCAATGGTTTCTTGTGGGAAGAGTTTTTCTACTCCTGCAGGAGCAGTTTTGTCGATGTCGTTGAAGAATTCACGAGCTTCTGCAGTCAATTTAGCATCATAAGGATTCATTGCTGAAACTTCCTCATGAGCGGCAGTGCGAGCTTGCTCCATCATTTCGTTTGTCATCGACTCGATCATTTCATTGTAAAGTTTCGCTTGCTCTTCTTGAGGCGCACCATTTGCCACTGCGTTCAAAAAGTTCTGACGAATTTCGTTGAATTTGTTAGATAATTTCATTGTCATTATTATTTTTCCTTTCTAAAATGCAAAAAGACCGAACCCTTTAGGTACAGCCTTGTTTGTGTTATTTTCTGGACTTTCTGGAAGGGTGAATCTTTTCTGTACAAATTCACTATTTTCAAAAGTCTCTTTTGCAATCTGTCGAGCTTCTAACTTATTAGCTACCAGCTCAGCGATTTTATCGACATCTGGAGTCATTGCTGACTTCATCTTGTCGATAAAATCATGTGGGATCATTGGAGTTTCGCTTGCAGCAAACGTAGGAGCGATATCTAGAGCAAACATGATTCTATCGGCAAATCCTTGATTTACTGCTGATTCAGCATCAAACCAGGTAGTCTTGTTCATCAGATCCAATAAATCATCTAATGCTTTTCCAGTTTTATCAACATAAGCATTTGCGATTGACTTATTAAAACCTTCAAGCACTCCAGCTTCATGAAGTAGAGTGTTGTGGTCTCCGTCAACTCGTGATGACACGTTGTGGATCATGATTTGAGCAGTAGGGCTAATTTCTACTACATCACCAGCCATTGCGATAACGCTCGCTGCGCTTGCAGCAATTCCCACGATTTTAACAACTACTTTCCCTGAGTAGGCCCGTAATGCAGTATAGATTTCGCTACCTGCATATACATCTCCTCCCCCTGAATTGATGTGAACTTCGATGTCCTCACCAGTTTCCGGTAATACTACAGTTTTAGGAGCGGTACAGTCCCAACCAAACCAATCATAAAGCCAAACATCATCGTTTGACACGATTGTTCCTTTAATCGGAATCACTTTCATCTTCTTTCTCACCTCCCTTCTCTACATCCTCACCAAGTTGATAGTTCTTAGTGATCAGAGGCTTGTCGCCCCACGGTACAGCTTCAAGACCAAGTTCCTCACGGACCTCATTGATAAGCATGGAGCCAGAAGAAATCAGCTTGTCAATACTTTGAGCAAGCGAGAATTTATCTCTTTGCCCTTCACCAACAATGACAAGGCGCTTATTGTCTTTGTATTCACTTTTGCTGAGCAAAGCAAAGTTCAAACCATCGCTCATTTTCTTCACAAGCGACTGGTAGCAATAGCTATTAAACATCTTCTGACTATTTTCCAGATTAGCCATGTCCCCATGCATCAGCGCAGTGGGAATTCCTAAGATGTCAGCTACCTCATCATCAAATTGCCTACGCAGCTTCTTGAGTTCATCTACGGATAGGTTCGATGTCCCGGTAGTGTTTGTCAGCTCTGAGTATTCCATTCCTTCTTGAGCTGGGACAATTGCTACTGTCTTGGTCGTAAATGATTTAAAGAGGCCGTCAGCATATCGTTGCATCTTTTCACGTTTTGATTCGTCAAAACTTGCATTCGTTCTAGTGCTGAGTACTCCACGAATTTGATTATTCCGTGCAAGTGCTTCAACCAGTCGAGTGTGTAGTTTTTCATAATCATTGAAGAGTTGAGTGAAATATTCTTGAAGACGATTGTTGTTGTATTGCAAGAAAATGACTTCATTCATCTTGAATGGTTTCTGGAAAGTATAGTTTTGACAACTCACAGATGTGAATGTGTCATCGAACACAGCATATTTCTGACGGATGTACGAGTCAGCAATCAATAACTGATCGTCATTCGATAAGAAAATTAGTACTTCGTTTTTGGTCAATAAGCGATAAACCGCCTTTTGCCAAAACTCAGAAGCAGATTCATTCTTGTTGGGTCTTACATTTAACAGATAATCCCAATCGGTAGCCTTCTTTTTTCCATTCTCAATGAACTTAAACTCAGACCTTGCAAAGATGCGGGCCACAAATTCAGCAGCCTTGTCAATCGACAGGCTCTTTAGTTGCAGATTTCCAAAGATGCGCTCCAGCTCATCAAATTCAAAACTTGGTTCCGGAACTTCTCGCTTGAATAAATTTAGCCATCCCAAGGCACCTCCTCCTTTCTAAATTTTTATGCCTGCCACCCACCCGGATCTTTCTTTTACCGTTTGAAGAAAGATTTTTTAGAGCGTTTTAATTCCTTCTTGATTGATTCAAACTCTTTATTTGTTTGTTCGACATTTTGACCACAAATATCTTCATGTCGCTTCACGGACTGGCTCAGAGTATTCAATTCAGCAGTGATTGAACCAATCTTGTTCAATAATTCCATGTTTTCTTTGCTTACTACTGCAAGCTCACATTCAAGTCCTTGAATCTTTTGTTCAAGTTGTTGTTTTTTCTTCATTCGTTTGTTCATTTTGTTGTCCTTTCTAAAATTCCCAATCTTCGATCACGTCAAGAAAGTCTCCAACAGTACTCTCTTGAATAGTTTCTCTCTTGTAGAGAGCAGCAATAAAGGCATGGAAGCCGTCAGTCTTTCGTCTCAACGGTTCCTTTTTCAAAAATCTCTTGTTTCCGTCTTTGTCTTCTTTGACAAAGGTATTATCGGTATACCAGAGCATTGATTTGTCGTTTTCAAAAATGAATCTTTCATTCGCAAATCCATCTTCAATGATTGGAGCCACCTTCGACTGTATCGCTCCTGGATTTCGCAAGAATTCATACTCAAAATCAGCTTCTTCCAGCAATGGTTTTAGCAAGTCCATTCTAAATCCATCGGCACAGACAATTTCGATATTGTACAGCTTGCGCCACTGGATCAATTTATCAACCAGTAATCTTGGATCTATACTTGGACCGTCTACGATAGTAAAGAGCCCTTGCTCCTGCCATTCACGGATTGGAGCTTTGATTTTAAACATATCCAAAAATTGCTTTCTTGCAAAACTGTGTTGCTTCCAGATGAACTCATCACCATTTTTAAAGAGTAGACCAACACTGGCAAAGTCTCTGATGCTTGCGTAGTCAAAACCAGCGACACAAGATCTTCCTGAGAGATCTATGCCAGGACTTCGCAATGCAGCCATTAACTTTTCACGAGTGGTCACATCTTTTTCGATGTCGGCTTCTGGCAGATTCATCCGCTTGGTCATAAATTCTTGTCTGCCGGACGGCTCCAGCTCCAAGTCATCATAGTCAGCTTTCGTTCTGGCCAGCAAACGTTTGACATAAGGTGTTGTTTCATCCAGCATAGGATTCGCTTTTGGCCAGTTACTCATATCATCCACTTCTTCCGGATCATCTAACTTGCAGATAAAAGGGAATAAGCGAAACTCATCAAGCTCACCATTCAAGATTTTCATTGATTTCTCAATCATCTTGTCGTAGAACCCTTCACGGACATGCCCATTGGTACCATTGTAGAAGGTACGAGCATGGGCAACCTTACCAAGCCCTGACCGCTGGATTTTAACTGCAGAGTCATTCTCAAACTGGTGAATTTCATCAAATTCAAGACAGCCATCACGAGCCGAGTCCATTGTCTTAGGATTATTCGTTCGATAAGAAAAGACCGAGTTGTTACCTCGGCCTGTAATAGACATCTTTGTCAAATAGTAATGGTCTTCTAGACCTCTTCGCTGGACAGTTTCATAAACTTCCTCGAAAGAGACCTTCCCCTGTTTCTCAGAGTTGGCTGTGATAGTCACGTCATAATCTCTGACAGGATAGAGAGGACTGATGAAGAATGCGTCCCGACTAGACATAAAACCATTCTTACCACCCCCACGGGCCAAAGTAAGAAGAAATTCATCAAATTGAGGTTCGCCATCTTCTTTCCTGAAAAGAAAGATGAATGGTGTCAAGAATTTTTGATATTTAGCAAGTGGAAAGAAATTCTTTTCAGTGAACTGAATATATTTTTCGATCAGTTCATTGTGAAAGTAAAGATCGTCTCTTGGATATATCTTTTCTTTGATGATTTTGAATAGCAGTGAGCGCTCTTTGTTGACTTTGATTTTTCCAGATTCAGCAAGTTCGATGTATTCATCAATCAGAGGATGAGAAATCACAATAGATCACTTCCGTCTGATGGTGGTTTCTTCTCGACTGGTGAATTTTCAACCTCAAAGTCAAATGATCGCTCAATCGCTAGTAGCTGATTGCTGGTTGTATTGATTTCTTTGATCAACGAGTTCGCCTTTTGAAATCTTTGCTGACCGTTATGGACAGTGATGACCAATCCATCTTGTTTGAGCCGTTCTTTCAACTCATACAGTAGACGTACCAGGTAGAGATAGCGATGAACTTTCTCGTACTGAATCGCATCTTTCTTTCGTGTGCTGAAATTGCCGATTTTGGAAAGTAACTGATTTTCCAATTCTTTTATATTTTTTTCTGAGTATTCTTCCATGAGCCCCCTCCCCCTTAAAAAATAGTGCTTTGCATTTGGACAATCGACCCCTCCCACCGGTTCCCAGAGACCGATTTTTTTCGATTTTTTTCGACCGGGGGGTCTTTGAATTTTTCAAAATTTTAAATTTTCATCCCCACCATTCGTCTGAACGAAAATTTTTATTTTGCAGTTTGGATGATTTGCGAAATTGGAAGCGATGATGTCGCTTATTGTGACACTCCTTGCACAAAGTGCGAAGGTTGTCGATATCTAGAGCAAACTCTGGATAATATTCCAGCTCTTTGATGTGATCAACTTCGAGGTTATCTGTAGTCACCTTCCCCTCATCTCGACACCAGACGCATTCAAAATGATCTCGACTCATCGCTTCGAGTCTTAATTGTCTCCACGATCTTGAAAGGTAAAACTCTCTACGACTTTCTCTTGTCGAAACATCTACTTTCAATTCTTAAATCCTCTGTAACATT
>ERZ1674176.123-NODE-123-length-19735-cov-10.613720_pt1 | contig 19735 bp, 29 predicted proteins | sample MGYA00581288_ERZ1674176 | MGnify/ENA primary metagenome ERZ1674176 (study PRJEB41354, sample SAMEA4873327) | human saliva metagenome | biome: human-associated habitat [ENVO:00009003]; feature: mouth environment [ENVO:08000002]; material: saliva material...
TCCGATCTTGAAGACCCTTTATTATTAAAATAATTTTTAAGAACAGATGTTTACGCATCTGTTCTTTTATGTTATAATTTAATTATTATTTACAAAGGAGAAATTATTATGATTTCAAATAAAGAACTTAATAGCATTAAGTCGTTCGATGACTTTTTAGAAAAATCAATTTTTACTAGAGATGCTAAACTAAAAATACTTAAAGAATTTGACGAACGGCTTGCAGAAACGCGTATCGCTGCAATTCCAGAGGGTATTAAGAAACCGTTATACGATAGCAGTGTGTTACGCATCGAATACGGAGAAAAACTTAGTATTTCAAAAGTTCTATTCGATATACATGACTTTTCAGATTTACCGTTTGTGTATCAAGTAAAATTAATGAAATTTAACAATATTTTAGAATCATTCTTTAGATCGATTTATCAAATCTATGATCGTGCACTTAGCTCGTGTTTGACGATTGAAACTAAAGTAGAAATGAGATTACTTGATAGCTATGAAATGTATTCAATTAATAGAAAATCGCCAGGTCCCAAAGACGTCGCGTCAAGTATTATTGTAAAGATTCAACTCGAACATAACGAGAGCTATGAGTTCACTTTATACATTCGAGAAGAAGAAAGTCTTCTTACAAGAGGTTTTTCTGAAGAAAAAGTAAACGAGCTAGTAGTGTATTACACTAAACTAAATCATAAGACTGAAGACTCGTCATTAGCAACAGTGTGTGAAGACGACATCTGTGAGTTCATTCCGTTTGCTCAAACTAGCGTCGTTAAAATGATTGACATTGATGAAAAATTATATGAAAGTCGTCACGGCGACTATGACACGATCATTGAAGCAGTTTTAGATCACATTGACTCAAGTGACTCAGGTAAAGATGCATATAGAAGACGACTACGTCATACTAATCAAATTGTAAACGACACTCGAATCGAAGTTGACGAAATTGATGTCGACAAAGAACTCGGTATTAATGAAATTGAGATTGTTGAAGTTGTTGAAGAATCACCTAAGCGCTCAAAGTCTCGATTCTTCTAAAAAATGTAACACAATTGTAATATTTCGGCCTAAAAATCGGATGTTATTTCACGCCCTCTTTGATACTATAACCATATAGTAAGAAAGGGGGCTCTTTTTTATGAGCACAAACGAACAACAAGAAAAACGAATCAAACGACTTGTAGAATCAAACAAGATCTTATCGTCATTAAATAATGTTTTCGAAATAAATTCCAAAATGTATACTGCGAGAGACGGTTCAAGTGAGCAGCCGTATATGCGTCAAGTTGGTATGAAAGTATGTAGCGGCTATGTGAGAGATAGCCACGGTCAATATTTTATAGAAAAGGACGCTCGATATTCTAGATTGCATCTTACTGATACGGCAAATCGAGCGTCTATCAAGCTGCACGGTTATAGTGTAGATTTAGATCCATGCGGGTATCATTGGAACAATGAATCATTTGTTGTGACATCTCATAACATAGAAGTGTTAAATCGATACGCATTAATACTTGATAATTTCTTCAATACAACTGTAGTAAAACATTTAATCTATGATAATGACGCATGCAGTATCGATATTGACATTTATACCGACGAATTCTACGAAGACGACGGTGATATTTTTAGTCAAGGTGTCACGATGTACGAAACATATAGAACATGCTCAGTTAAAGTGACAATTAATCGCAAACGAGAACGCACTTGCATTTTCAACTTGTATCTCGCAAAGCGCGATGATGATTCATTAAAAATCATCTATACAGATATATTTAGAGAAGTCGGTTTATTAAACGAATTACGTATGAGCTTGATTGGTCATACATGTACTCCACTTTGTGAATCGACGTCAACTCGTATGTATAATAATGAACTAAATGCTCTTTTCGCTGAGGCTGCGAAGCCACGAACTCGTCAAGAGAAAAATTGGTTCAATAAAGACACAAAACCCGAGAGAATACGATCATCTAGACTATTTTTCTAGTATGTATATGTAAAAGTACCTATGAAAGTTGTGTACATGTCAACACTTGTTTGATAAAATAATTCTATCGGAGTACATTGACGGACTTCGTTAGTCTACTTGCAACATTCTCGAACGAGATTGTCGTAGATAAGACACTTTTGGCAACTATACGTGAGCTATAACCGCAATGATGAGTAATTCTACGACCACTGTAGTTTCATGTAACGAATAGACACCTATAGAAGCGTCGAGTGTTCGCGCATTCGCGTCGTCAACATTGATGATTATTTCAAATCGATCAAATTATGGATCATCAAATGATGATAAGTTAAGAGTTCGAATCTCTTAGATCGATTAATTAATAAGTGGTGTAGCGCTTAATTCGTTAGGCGCTACTATAGTTATAAGGAGTTGTTCAAATCAAGTGACTTTTGTGTATTCACTAAAATTACAAACAACAAAACCGCAAGTGAAAGAATTAGAACGACGTTTTAAAATGGTTAATGATATTTATTATACAACTCTTCGAGAGATTTTGAAACGTGATTCTAAAAGAAAGAAAGACCCAAGATACAAACGAGCTTATCAATTTCCGAAAGGCAAAGAACGTAATGCAATTTTAAATGATTTACGTAAAGAATATGACGTCTATGGGAAATATTCATTCGGAAAGTTTGCAAATAATTATCGAAATGCTCGTAATTATTCAACATTTATTCCGAGTGATTGCGCATCTAACTTAGGTCAACGAGCTTGGCTCGCTTATACGAATGCAACTTTTGCCGACACTAAGTCTTCAATTAAATTTGATAAACAAATTCAATCATTCGAAGGCGCTAAGAACTCGGGACTTGCGTTTAGACGTAACGTAGTTACGTTAGGCACACAACATAATCAACTTGTATTAAAACCGAAGTTTCGAAATACTCAATATGAGAAAGAAGTCTTTGAAAATCGACTAAAATTTTGTCGATTGTATCGAAAAATCGAAAATAAAAAACCTAGTTTTTATGTGCATTTTGTGTTCGAGGGTCAACCTCCGGCTCGCTTTAATCAACAAATGATGGGCAAGGTCGGAATCGACATCGGTGTATCAACAGTTGCGGTCGTAAGTAATTCTTTAGTATTAATTCGTGATTTATATCGACCGACTAAAGAAGAATTAGATCAAGTTGCAGCATACGATCGACAATTATTTAGACTTCGTAAGTTATCAAACCCAAATAATTTTGAAGGAAACGGCCGTTATAAAAAAGGTCATTTCGAATGGGTTAAATCGAATAAATATTTGAAGATTAAAAACGAAGCATTTGAATTCTCACGTAAAATCGCAGCACGTCGTAAATTAGCGCACCGAACGTTAGCGAATCAGATTTTACAACTAGGTGATCAGTTCGTCGTTGAATCAATGGACTTTTCTAAGCTAAGTCGAAAATGTTCAGCTGAGAATAAATTGAGCTTCTCGAAGTCAATTTCTCGAGCAGCGCCGAGTGAATTAATTCGATGCATTCAATATAAAGTAACTTATAGCGGTAAACAATTTATTGTTGCAAATACATTTCAAATTAAAGCGTCTCAACTCGATCATTCAACTGGTCAGTACAAGCGCTCTGCACTAAGTGAGCGATCGAAAATGATTGATGGCAATCATGTGCAACGAGACTTATATAGCGCCTTTTTACTGTCACACGTAAATGACGTTGGAAATAAAGTCGACTTAGAGGCCTGTAATGAACATTTTGAAACATTTATGAAACTACATGACAACGAAATGAAAACAGTTACATCGACAAATTTAACAATTGCATCTCATTTGTGGACTTAAAAGACAAGAGTTTTCTTGTCTTTTTTTTTATTTGCAAAAGAAGAGCATTATAGACGTATTTACATTTTCACGAATAGTGTATAATAAATTTATGATTAAATAATTAAGGAGAAGTGCTTATGAAATTAACGTTAAGATGCAAATTTGCAACTTCATATCTAAGACAATTTACGTTTGAGGTTCAGGAGCTCTCAGATGTGACAATTGCGACAAATGGTACATTTGCTGAAGCGTCAGATGAAGAAGTTGTAGTGTTAGCACCTCATATTCATAAGATTTTAAGTAAAGACTTTGATGTCATTCTACATAAATACTTAAACGCCAGTGTAGCGAATTATAACACTGATGGAGCTGCTGACAAATTGATTGACGAATTGACCAGCAATTTAAACGAGAAATACGCAATTGATTTTAGCTTAGCAGATCAACACGTGTATTTAGATACTGACAACGAGTTTCATTTCGAAGTCACACTTCGTGCTGGCTCAAGATCAGAATTCCAATTAGATCAAGATGAGTTGTATGAATTTAAAAATCACGTGCTAAATGACATTTTCAAACCGTTATTGACGACTCATGCTGTATTGCATACTGGAGTAATTGAGCTTGAGAACGAAGAAAAAATCATTGGTTTCTCAGTAGCATTAGCGTTTCAAGATGTGCTTACGACTGCGCATTTATTTGCAGAACAAGAGGTGAATTAATATGAGTAGAATCGCCAAATTGACAGTAATGTTACCATTTGAAGTGTATAAAGAACTTGATCGACGAGTAGAATATGAAACTAAAGACTCTCGTAATCGAACTTATGGAGATTTAAGCGCAGAAGATATATTATATGATGCAATTGAATGTAATTATGATGAATGGTCTCGATTGTTAGAAAAAGGATATAAGAATACAATTCATCGAAATGGAATTCAGTTTCATAATATTACAGAAGGTTTTCAAAATGTGTCAAAAGACATCGTCGTTGATAGCATACATGTCGAAACTAATCATTGAGTATGTGTCGTTGTAATGACGTTAAACGATAACGTGTTAAGACTTGACGATGATACGATTAACGAGTTGTTAGAAGTAATTGTCGATGAAGTATTTAAACCGAGTATTGAAGAAAGCATTGAGTTTGATACAATAAGTGAAGACATTCGCGAATGTGTTGTACATTTAGCTTTAGATGACTATATTAGTGTAAATAAATTGCAATACGAAATTGCATATGATTTATAGAAAGAGAGTGAAAAATTATGAGTAAGACAATGATACTTACTGCTGCGTTACCATTTGAAGCGTATAAAGAGTATGAAAGAAACGTGAGCTATGACTATGACTCAAGCTATGATGAAGAAGCGGAAGAAGATGACTCTCTTGAACCAATGCAAAACGTACTATACTCAATCATTGAAGGTGATGACGAAGTATGGGAATTATTAATGCAACGTGCGTATTACAAGCCTTATATCGGTGATGCGGCGCATAGAAGTAGTTAGATAACGGAACGTATCGCCAAAAACATAAATGATTCAACGAATCTAACAAATATCAAATCTATTGACGTTGACGTCGATATTGCTAAATTTACTATACAGTTAACGATGAGCTTTGCAAATGAGTTTGATGAACTCAATAACGATAGTCTTCAAGAGTTACTTAAGATTTTAGCGCACGACGGGTTTTATAACTTATGTTCTCAAAATGTTTATTATTTTAACGTCGAAGACTATACTGATGCTATTTATGAATGCGACGTAAATTTAGAACTCTTCGATCAAATTAACACAAGTGACTTACAATATACCCTTGAATACAAATAAAGAAAGAGAGGCATGCTCATGAAAGTTAGTCTTGACACAACACAATCAAAATACGATTCTTTAGAAATATTACGAGATGCAGCTTATGAAAGCTATTTACAAATTATGAAACCGATTGAAATTATGTGGTCACGAGAACATTTAGAAAATCATTTTTCGAAAAGCATTTTAGATAAATACGCGAACCAGTTTAATGATTATCAATTTCGACGTGTAAAAGATGCACTTAACAACGATGGTGTCGTCATGAGATTATTTGATGATAACAAGAAGTGTTTCTTAAAAACAAAACAACTGCTTAGTATTCTTAATGAATTTACTGAATTGTCAAAACAAGTATTTACAAAAGAAGAATTTACAAAGAGAATATTAAGTAGTAAGTACTTAAAAGATTTATATAAAAATAGGTTCGAATTTTTTGAGGCGTATTTGCAATATCGATAGGATAGAGTTAAAATGAATGAAGCAATCGATGAAGCAATCGAATTATTTACAACCGTTAAGCAGGACGCGTCACGAGTTCAAAATGCTATCCCGGTTGCAGAACTATTCAACACACGTACTAATACTGAATTTGTACAATTCGTGTATAAACTAATGAAGCGCGACTATGAACCTCTTCAAGAAGAAGCACTTGAGATAGTTAACGTATTAGAAGCAATTCATGATTCTAATGAATTTGCAAGTGCTGAGTCACAACAAAAGATTGATGAATATCTTGCGTACTTAGACCCAATTACGAAATATTCTTTTGATGTTTGGTTTAATAGAATATTTGATGGAGAACTTAGCATAGTAAACGAAGAAATGACGTTTGACGCAATTGCTGAAAAGTTTGATGAAATAAAAGGGTTCTATATACGCACCCTATGTAAATAGAAAGAGAGTGATAGATAATGAATGAAGCAGTAGTAAAGAAATTAGAAAAACAATTTGAAGACTTACGAAAACTAACGCAAGAATCACACAAACGCTTTCTTGAGACTTGTGTTTGGACAAATGCAAAATTATACGATTTAGTTTGTTCTGACATCGATCGAAAAATCTTAGAACATGAATTTGAGGGTTTTTGTGAAGTGTCTTGGCACGACTATGAAGAAATATTAAGTGAAAATGATTGCGTGATTAAACATTTAAATCGTACTTCAAAATTTTGTATTTTGCACGATGAGCTAGAACATAGTGATTTAGAACCAGAAATCGCGTTAGATGAGTTTGTCGACGTGATTGCTCACCGCTCAGAAACTTATAATGATTTGTATTATGATAATTGCTTTAGTGAAGAAGACTTAGAAATGACGATTGACTTATGGGAAGGAAATGGTCATGACATTCGCACAATTGAAAATCGTTTAGAAAACTTCAAAGAAGAACTTGAGCAATTAGATAAGTACTTGGAAAACATGAGAACTTGCTATGAAGTACTTAATAACTTTAAGACGAATCAAATCAAAGAATTCAAAGAGTACGTGTCAGATCAATTGTCATTTGAATTTGACAATTTAGTGAGTGATGTTCAGCAAGCTGGTGAACGTGTTGCAGAATTAGTTGTGTCAGAAGTGTATGAACATACTCCTGTTCAACAACGATTAGAAGAATACTTACAATTCTTTAGAGAATTGTATGATAACGTTCTTAAATCATGTGATGATTGGATCGCAGTTACTTATGACGACAATCTAAAAGTTGTCAAACCTGAATATACGTTTGATGCTCTAGAGAACAAACTAGAAGAAGTTGGGCAATTAGTAAACAACTTACAAGGAAGTGAACGTGATGCATAGAAACGACGCAGCGTTACATGACGAACTAGTTGATGTACTTAACGTGTTAATCGCTGAAGCACCAAAAGTGTATGAGCTCTTTCATAAGTCTATTAAAGAAACGTCAATGGGTCTTGAGAAACTTCATGATTTAAATGCGTCTCTTCCGCACTTCAGTGAATATTTGATCAATTTCTCGAGTGAAGTAAATTACTATAGAGATAAATGGTTTGCAGAACATCATTGCAAAGCGTGGTTTGACGTCGATCCGCATAAGTTTCTAATTATGCCAAACGAGAAAGAGTTTTATCATATTCTTCCAAATGAAAATTTCGCTCAATTTTGCTATGACATCAGCGGAGCAGATGGTGTAAACTATAGTGAGATTACTTGCATCGACGATCCTGATACACCTGAATATAACCAACATTATAAAGAAACAATTCTCAATATGTTCTTTGAACCAGGTGATGAATATGAACTTGACGATCAACAACGAGAAAGATTAGACAAATACTTGTATGCAATTAATGAAGTCATTTCTAACATGCAAGAACTTAGATACTTCTTAAGTCAGCATCATTTACAAAGTTGCTATAGTTATGCTGAAGAGTGTCAAGAAGCAATCATCGATGATTTTGTCAACTATTGTGTTGACGAGTTAAGATCTGACTTCGACGACGTTCATGATATGCTTCTTGATCTATTTGATGAACATGGAGAAGAACTTCGTGCTAATGAGACAGTAATGCAATCGCTGAAAGACGTCATCAAGTGTTTTGAAACATGCGGTAATGATGCAAAAATATGGTTTACTCTAACCTACGACACTAAATCGTTTAACGTCATCAATGAACATACAACTTTAGCAGAAATGAAGAATGTACTTGAGAAAGCTGAAGAGCAATTAGCAATTAATGAACAATAGGAGAAATCGTTATGAACTTAGAAAAATTATTAAATATGTGTGACAATTCTGTTTTAGATAATCTTGACGTAAGATTCTCTAGAGATGCAGTAAGTTTACAATTAAAATCAAATCAAAAATATCCAATCGTTTCTACGATGAATGCGTTTAGTGATAAAGAAAAAAGCATTTTTCTCGAATACGAAGTTGTCTATATGTATGTTGATAGCGATGGACGATTATTAGTAGAACTCGATTACTAGATTACACAAAAGACCTTGCTTGAATAGTTGGTGAAACTCAACTTCTCGAACAAGGTCTTTAAATTTGCTTAGAACTTCACGTGATGAAGATCTACTTATGTAGATGAGCTTTTTATGTATCGTTAAGGTAAATACTCATCTGCTGTCTAAAACATCATCTACATACCCGTACGGCTCTCAGAGAGCGTTTATTAAAAATACATAAACACCCTCACTCTACATTGATAATCATCAACATAAAGTGAGGGTTAAAACATGCTTTGAGGCCTGTACGAGCCTATGGATGAGTTTGTGTTATCACGCATTAATACTTATCAATTCGTCACGATAAGTGTCATATAACGCTCTCATCTCGGCTTGAGATAAAGCATAAAACGCGTTCTCATCCATGCTTGCAAGAGCAATCAATTGGTTACAGATTTGTGTGAGTTCCATTTCGTCATACGTAGACGATAATTCATACATCAATGATGTCGGATTGTCATTTACAATTAATCTCGACATTGCAGCCAGTTGTGACACGTCTGCATACTTAGGCGGATTGTTCACATAATCTAACCCACTTGTAAATTCTCGAACGTTACATTCGACTAATGATAATGTTCGAGGTCGACGTCGATCGTTCATCTCGGTTACTGTTAAATCATGTTCTCGTGCAAAAGCTGTTACTTTTCGTGTAAATTTCTTTGCACTACATGGTTTACTTCCTGGGTTTACCGAGGTTAACCAATCACAATATTCTAAGTATAATAATGAAATTGGCACAATTGGTTGTGTAAATAATTCCATCATCATCTTGTCTTGTAAGAACGTCGTCACGTCATCGGACACGTCATCTAATAAGTTTTCTAACATTTGAGCTAAAATGTCATGCAAACGTCGACATTCGTGAATTAATTTTTCTCGAGTATCGAAATGTTCAAATTCTTTAATTAATGCATGCATACTAATTGTTAAAAACTCATCATGACCATAAATATCTTCATCACCTACTAATTCTGCGACTGTGCAATTTGTGAGTTCTTTAATACGTTCACCAGAAGTTGGATCTTTACGGTGATTTCGTGTACCAAAGTCAATCGCAATCATACGATCTTTTAACGCAGAGTCGAAACCGAGAATTCGTGGCATTTCATTTGACGCTTGAATAAATAATGACTTTAGCATCATTGTTAACGCTGACAAATATTTCCGGTTTACAACAATTGATTCTCTCATTGCTAATGATTTTAATCGAGCTCCTACTCTCGAGGACAACGCTCTACTAGTTGGTAATTCTCGACCATAAATTAGTCGTGAGAGTGAGTTTACATTACTTAAAATATTATCATCATCTAATTGGTTTAAGTTCATACTTGTACAATATTCTCTACCTACTAAGTTAATCGTATATGATTGATAGGTAGACTTACCATTACCACCTGTACCGATTAAAAATACTGCATGCTCAGCGCTATCTCCTAATAATGCTAGGTATTGGAAGAACCTTAAAGCATACTCAACATCAGGATTGTCTTGAGACCATACATTAAATAACTCAGCGCGGGCAGCGTACAATGGAGATGATGTATCAACGTCTTTAGTAAGATCAACGTCGTATTGTTTAGGTGAGTAATATTTATCCGACTCAGCTTGTGGTAAATATTTATGTTGATGTATGTCGTACAATCCACGAGTAGTCGAAATATAGTGAGACGGTAATGCAATTAATTGCTTCGCATACACATCTAAATATAACTTAGGATGTATATAATCTTCGTATGAAGCTCGACGCATCATAGAAGTTTGATGAAATTGACAGTTTAGAACTGCGACTAATTTTTGTAAAGTCATTACGTCTGGTGAATAAGTCTGAGTGTCGTAATCAGGGAATAGAATTACGTCAGAAGTCGGACTTGTTTGCACTCGAATGATGTCAATGCTTAACAAAATTACGTCTAACCAGTCTATTTCATTCAAAGTTTTACGAGAGCATCGTGTTTGTCTCTCTTGCAAGTTTTCTTCAACTGCTTGAAGCATATCTTGCTTACTCTTCATAAATAGAATCTCCTTTGCTTTAGAATAGAAAAAGCATTCTATGTACATTTGCTCAGAGATAATATATAATGAATCTATCATCTAATAATTCATGTTTTTATCTACATTATCTCCAAGTTGGCTAGTCATAGTCAACTTTTTTTTTACGTCAAATTGTTGTCTAATTCGTGAAACAAGTTTGGTTTGTATACTTTTAACTCACAATCATGTTGCTCACAAATTAAATATACATAATCAACCGTCATTGGCAATACGTCTTCACAACCAATAATCATTACTTGTTTTACACTTCCCTTGCGTACATGCGATAACACTTGCGACATTGTAGACTTGACGTTGTCATTTACTACAATCGACATTTCTGACACATGCTCAGAAGGGATCTTACTTATGTTTTGAGAAGACACGACACAAATCGTACTCTTAGGGTTAGTTAATGCACTAATTGATTCAATATCATGTTTATTATAATAATTACGATCTTTCTCTTGCACTAATCGAACTCGACCAGCTTGAACATATCGATATAAAGTCATTCTTGATACGTTTAACTTTTCGGTCGCTTCTTTAGTAGAGAAATAATCGCTTCTCTTAAAAGAACTCGTCATGGGGCACCCCCTACTATAAATATTATAAGTCTATAGTAACACACTACGGTGTACATGTACACTATAGAAAGTAACAAATAGGCATAAAAATAAAGTAGGCATATACCTACTTTATTGTATATTTATGTAAATTATTCAAACACGTCAATTGACACAAAATATCGATCTCGCGGAAGAAGGTCGGCGTATAATGAAGGAACTTCATTAAAGACTTCTGCAAAATCAAGTAATAACGCGTCGTTTTCTAACTCAGGTTGACCATCATCATATTCGACTTTAGTAACAAGAGTGTTTTTACATTCAAATGTGTACGGAAGATTTTTATAAATACCCATATATCTCACTTCTGCAACTTTAAACGACTCTTCTAAAAAATCATTTAAGTTTGCATGTACAATTACGTTGACTGATAGAGTAGTTCCAATAATACCTGCTGTCATTAACTGACAATTTAATCTCTGAGTGTCAATTTCTTTTAATAATTCGACAGGAACCTTTACTTCTGTATTAAACTTAAATTCTAGATCATCTGCAATTTCACAAGGTATCTTAGCTCGAGTTTCATAATCATAGAACCCAATCGAATTAATGTCACTTTTCTCGTATCTCATAATGATTCCTCACTTTCTAGTTCTCTAAATGTAATTATATTTTACTACATTAATCATCATGCAAATACTGTACATTTACTCTTCTCGACCATTAACTTACAACTTCTTAATATTCTTCACCTTAAAATTACAAACGTCGTCAAACGTATCAAGCATGTGTACAAAATGCTCATTAAATCTGTTTGCGAATGCAGTCTCTGATACGTCATACTCTCTGCCTGATTTATCATCGCATGTTTGTAATCGGCACTCACCACCTAGTATTACTGACATACGATCTCTGTCAAGTTGTTCAATCGCGTCAGGCGGGATATAGATTGCCAAGTCAGTTTCAATTGTAAACCCTACATAGTCTCGTTCAGACAATTCGTCGTCATAATATTCGTTAAATCTGTTCGAGCATTCCTGCATAAGACTATCGTCAATGTCAAAATAGAGCCCTTGCGAACAACTTAACTTTATGTAGCCGCTTGCTAGCTGTCTTGCAACCATTACTACATTATAAAATGAGCATTCACCACTCACAACGTCTACAAGATATAAGTCTTGTTCGTTACTCATTGTCAAACTCTCCTTTCAATATGAGTTACTCGAAAATCACATGCATCTTCAAATTCGCTAATCATGTGTGAAAACAACTTATTAAATTCTTTCGCAAATTCGGTGCTTGATACGTCATGATCGTTACCCGAGTTGTCGATACAGCTTTGCAGACGACAATCGTTAAGTATTACGATCATGACGTCTAATCTATTTTGTTCAATTTCTCTATACGACGTAATCACACTTATTTCAGTCTCAATATTAAACTCAACGTAACCACGATCTGACAATAAGTTGTCATAGTGTACGTTAAATCGCTGAACGTAATCATGCATAAGACTATCATCAACATTAAAACGGAATGTGTATGAGCAATATAGTTCGAGATCACCGTCATGAAGTGAGTCTCGTGATGTCATTTTAAGCTCACGAAGTGGACCTACATTACCGATCAGATCAACGACGTATTGTTCGTAGTTCGCCATCAAATGTTCTCCTTAACGAAATACTTGCATACATAGCGTGTTCGAATCTAACGTCAAATGTTTATCGTCATGCATGTTAACAATTCGTGCTTTGTGACTGCGTGTTAAAGCATTTGCTAAAGCATCACTAAATACTAGATCATGACAATCAACAACTTCACTGTTAGTTGTCTCATATGATAAAATCTTCACTTGATATACGTGACCCCAAGGTCGAGATGCGTTCTTTTCAAAACACGTCTTGTTAATATTATTCTTTGCATTCTGAATGAACTGACGAGCGATCGTCACAGAAACTCTCATTGAGCAATTAAGTGTTTTAATGTTTCTTGATCTAATTTCTTTGCTTAAATCGTTATCAATGTCATCATGTCTATTTAACACTAATTCTAAAGCGTCAAACGAATGGCGGCATGTTGTATCAATGTTAATATCTGGAATATAATAATCGCGCGTTGAAATGTCTGTAAATTCTTGAGCACAAGTAATTCCGTTGTCAAATGTTACTTCTACAATCATCAATTTTTCTCCTATTCTCGAATGAGCGCCAACTTTGTAATATGGGGAACCGCGTATGCAAATGGCTCTTGTTTAGCTTCTGCTCGCCAAGCATCTGACTCGTATTCTTTAATAATATCACTAATTTTATGTACTAATACAGTTTCGTCGCATTCGACTACTTCGTAGTCTTTTGTGACATAAGCGCATGTTCCCCACGCATAACCAGAACTTGATAACGCGTCATGAATTGTGATTGATTCATAATTCTTCAATGATTCAAATTTTTCTTTTGATAGTGTAAAACCACGCGTCACTTCAATTACGAATGCTAGAACGTTCCGTTCTGCAATTTCTTCTAAAATAAATTGATCTGGAACGTATAATTTCTCGAATAGCAGATGATTGACAGGTAGTAGCACGTTATACGTCATTACAATACTGCCAAATTGCTTCTCATCTTGACGAAATGGAAGTTCTGAAAACGCACGAACAGAACCTTCTGTCGTTTGACCGTCTTTTAATGTAATCATTACTTTTTGTTTATTCGTTATCAATTTCTCCTATTCTTTAATAAACGCCATCTTTGCAATACGAGGGACTGCATAGTGAAATGGCTTTGCTTTCACAAGCATCGACCAAGTAGACGACATAGAGCTCGAATCGTGATCTTCTATCCATTCTTTAACAGTGTTTGCTAATACTGTACCTTCACATTCAACTAAAGAATGAGTATCGTCGATGTAACCAACTACTTCAATGTATAAATCATCAATCTTTGCTCGATCATTGATGACTGTTTCTTCATACGAGTCTAATGAATCATATTGATCACGAGTCAATACTAAACCGCGTTGCACTTCTACAAGGAACACAGTAGCTTTATAATCTTTGTCAATCTCTTCTAGCATCGTTGCGTCTAAGCCTACTAACTTCTTAAACATCGGATGAATTGTCGGTAAATAGACATAATATGTCATTACAATATGACCCGGAAGAGCGTCGTTAGTAGTGACTCTATCAGAAAAGATATGTGATTCGCCTTCTACTTCTTGACCGTTTTCTAATGTAATGTTCAATTTTCTGATTGTCATCGTTAACGTCCTTTCAAAATCTCAATTCTTTGTGGATAAAATAAAGCAGGTTCACCGTTAATCACGCCAATTTCTTGACGAACAAACGCATCATAGCCTTCAATCGCTTTCATCAAGGTACGATCAAACTCGCAATCACAAGAGTGGACAGTGCTACCGTTCTTTAATACATATGAATGTATCGTTTTCTGACGACCGACGTATTTCATCATAGCGAATGTCTTTAGATGATTGTTTATTTGCAATTGATGGTTTTTAAGCAGTTCGTCAAACTCACGCGGACTCGTCGTCAACGGTTCTTTGATGAGAACTCTAACGCTTTCAATCTCTCGATTTTCAAGTTCTGTGAGCAAATCTTCACGTGGAACATAAACATGTTGATGATCGCCTTTTCGTTCAGTTCCTTGAAACACGCCATGTGTAATTGGCACGTCGATAATATATTCTATGCAAGTCTCGATGAGTGAGTGTAACAGAACTGAATCATTAACGGTCCAGTTGCAATCTGTTTCAAAACTGATAAATTCGTCTAGACCGTCAAACGGATCTGCGCCTTCACGATATTGATCTAATGTTACTTTTAATCGCATATTTAATTGTGACGGTGTGTATTCATGATTCAATTGTTTAATCTTCGTTATGTGTGACATATTTTCTCCACCTCAACACGATTATAACATAATCATCAATTATGTACATACCTTGTAATCATCAAATAAAAAAAAGTAGCTAATTTAGCTACTTTTAGTCATTTACAAAACGGATGTTCTCAATGATTTCGTCAATTTCGTCATTCTCAATCATTTCGTTCAATCGCACTTCAGTAAACGTTTTTAGATTGTCGTTGATAAACTCGACATCGTCATCGGAGCTTGCACCGATCTCAGTAAGCGCCAACTTAGACACTTCATACGTGATTGAATTTGCGAATTCGTCAATCTTTACTTCAAGCAAGATTCGCATCTTGTAACATATATCATTAATGAATCGACCGCATACTTCTCGCGAAACGTAGTTATCAATTTTCTCATAAACGACCATATAACTATGACCGTTGTCAGTTTCAAAATGTGTTAAAATCTTTACTTCTTGATCGTTAATATAAATTTTCATAACCTATTCTCCTTAATTTCTATAATCATCAAAGTTAATGTCAGTAACTCTGACATTAAACACTTTACTTCCAAACACTTTGCATCTAGCAAGTTCTGTCAGAGTTCGTTCGACGTCATCTTTGTTGTCATCAAAATAAGACTGATATTCTTCTCTTGAACTTTTTGTATGCGTCACTAACGCCGCGTCAATAATCGTTTCACCATGACCTGATTCATCAATTAAATACGTGCATTGTAATACAACATCAAACGTGACTGCAAAGTGATCGTCATCATTATCTGGAGCAGGCCAATGATTGAGAGTTGTCGTTACGAGATATTCAAACTGGAATTCTACTTGTTCATTCTCATTTAGAAACGACTCGTCAATGTGTATCTCTTGATCGTTAAGAAATAATCTTGTCATACACAGTTTCCTCTATTCCTTAATGCTCACAGTCGCACCGCATTTATCTAAGTATGATAAAAACTCTCGACACAACGTATACTCATCAATACTAACTTCGTCATTATTTAACACCTTCATCGATTCAACTTCTGTGTTGTATCGTGTAATTAGCAACGAAGTTGCACCTTGCAACCATAATAACGAAATTCCGTAATGCGGAATACCGACTGTCATTTCAATTGCAAATTCTTTACCTGCTACACTCTCGTCATCAAAATCGTTCATGATGGGAAAACGGTGATTGAAAATTACACTTACGTAGCATCTGTCTTGTTCAAGTTTAATATCTGATGCTGTCTTGCTCAGTGGCTGAGCCTCGAAAACATCGTCTAAAATTTTGACCATCAATTGCATCATTAATTGCCTCCTAACTTAATGTGAATTCAAACGAGTAATTGCCAGCACCGATTAATGTATCGTAAATCATATTATCTGTTAGTGCATCATTACTACTGCTTGTTTGCAAAATCGATGTCTTCACGTCGTCAAAAATTGAACGATTAAACGTCGTTGTCAAACGTTTATAAATGATCAGTTTCGCGAAGTCCGCGAATGAAACACATAACGATGTCTTTATTTCAACTAACACTCCGACAGCTTCTGAGTGTAAGTTAGTGCTTGCTAACGTAACAACAGAAGTTTGAAACGTTAGCTCAGGCGTCACTACAAAAGCTCCGTCTAAATAACGTAAATGATCGAGCGAAGTCGTTACTTCGTATTCTTGAGAAATAGAGTTATCAATTAATTTAATTGTCAATTGTCTCATTCTTGCTACTTCCTTCCTTATTATATACTACTGTTGTTCGAGAAGTTCTCGAATACGTTTTTCACAAACTTGACGAATCATTTGTATGCTAATTAATGATTCCGAATTACGACCTCTAACCATGTCTTCATAAAACTCGTCAAAGTTATGGAAATTATCAAAACTCGATATTCGTCGTGCATACTCATCATTTGAGTTTAGTTCTAATAATTTTTCATATGATGCATAAGCAACTTGATATTCTTCATAATACAACGGTTTTAGTGTTTTTGAACATGACACCCATGCCTCACTATCATAACCTTTTACTTTTTCTCGAACTTCAAAGAAAGACTCTCTAAATTTCTTAGCTTTAGGAGTCACATCAGTTTCTAAATAACTGATTGCATTAGTGAATGTTGCTTTCAATTCTCGAAGTGTGTCTGACTTTAACGCACTTGCTCCGTAGCGAACCATAAATTCCAAGAAGTCATAGCGGTTCGCACTAGTGTAAGTTTCTACAAATTGCGCAGCGTTACCTAAACATTCTTTTAATAAATCTTCTTTTGATATTGAAAAATCATAACTTACATATATCTCGCGTTGACCTCGACCATAATTCTTGTAACTAATCGAATAGCCTTTTGTTTTTGCAAATGAGTTTAATTCTTTCAAATAATCAATTTCCCATTGGAAATATGCATCAAGTTGAGCATCGGTAATCAGACCATCGTCATCATGAAGAGCGAAGCTATATCGCAATTCGCGAAACTCGTCAGTTAACGAATAATCTGAATGATACGCGTACCAACAACAGTGATGATATGCTTCGAAAAACTTGACAAATAATTTCTCGACGTCGTTTAATAATGAATTGTTGATTGACATGTCTTATACATCCTCACTTTCTAAAATACTCTTAAATGTTTACTTTCGTCACCCATGATTGCATAAGCGCCAATTACATGATTTTTGATGTACTCTGTCTTATTCGACAGTTCAATTTCTTCATAAAGTTCAGCATCGTCAAATGCAATGTCAATAATATTCGGAATTGGTGCAATACGAACGCCCTCTTCAGAAAGTGCAGCTTTACCAATTGCGTCAAAACTAATTTTTGCAAGACCGCGTATACTTACTTGTCGATCACGAATTAGTTTATCGATATGTTCGTTGCCCGGTAGACGCCAGTTGATAAAATACTGTAATTCGATATGCTCATCGAAAATTTTGACAGTAACGCTAGTTGGTGAAACCTCGATTGTCTCAAAAGTTTCACTATTTGTAATTGTTAAAGATAATTTGTTAATCATAAGCATCAACCTCTTTAATTTAATAATTTACTCGTTCGATACGAACATTTTTAATATAATTCTGAACAAAGCCTGGAACATCACATTCGTCAAACTCGAGTGTAGAACGCGGTCCGTGTGCGTCAAGCACGACCGCATCACTGTATTCAATGAGAATAGTCTCGCCGTTCACTACTTCAAACGGTTCACAATCGCTTGAGAATAATTTATATGTTTTAAGTTGAGGAATTGTAATAGTAACGTTAATGCCAAGATGAGTACCAATATGCTCAGGTTTAAAATAGTCTAGCATGTGAGAGTTCACGTCAAAAGTAAACATTTGATTTTCGAAAATTAATGAACGCTCTGTGTCTCGTCTACCATAGTCACTAAAGACTGTAAACTGAATTGGTTCGTCGACTAATAGTGTAATCTTTAAATAGTAGCGCATCATTAGATCACCTCATTTTCCGTAATCGACAATAGTTCTACGTGTTTATCTGTAATTCTCAAGTTCATTCGAATTTGTCGTACACCACTTGCTTTTGCAGCTCGTAAGTCATTAACAAATTCTGCATACTTCGGATTGTCGACTGGTGGCTCAAACTTCAGAGCGTCATACTGAAATACTGTAAGCATAATTGCTTTCGACTTGTGAGCATCGACTTCGTGAGTTAACTCTCGAATATGCTTTTGCATGCGTTCAACTGACGGCTCTTGCGGTTTCATTAAAGCACGTAACTGCTTAGAAGCTTTGCCATAGTACTCGGCAACCATTGTCTTGACTTCAATATAAGTATCGTTAACCTTGAAGTCGATTCGACTGTTGCCAAGTTTCTTTTCTCGAGCGACGGGGCCGCTGATGTTTAGAACACTCTGAACGTCTTCGTCTTGCAAAAATTGATGAACATAATGATTCGAAGCAGTTTGGTTAATACCTATGTAAGTATGACCGTTGTCAAGACTAATTGCTTCAACTGTGTATCGAGTGCGCCGGGTAGTGTTGTCGCCATGATCGCTCATGAGACACGGGATCTGCTTAAAGTCTTTTCGAGCTATACCTGCAATCGTGCCGCCAGACGGACAATGCGCTTCTACAAGTTCGTCGTCAAGTTCTACTATGAAGATAAAGCGATTAATGCGTTCTTTGATGATTGCTTTTATCAATGGTTTGTCGAAATGCAGTCTTGAGTTAGTCATTATCAAATTCTCCTTTATTACTGGTGATCGTCAGTGTCGCAGAGCGATATACAAAACACCAGATTATAATAGCATTATAACATGTCTGCCAGAATGTAAATACTGTACGTTTGCAGTAGTAATTATTAAATTCTGTGTGCAGAATCAGTGAATTTCGCAATCGAAATTTCTGTGATTTCATAAACAAAATTCGATGATTTTTACGCAATCTGTGTTCTTCTCCCGTGTACACTGCCTATTTTTGGGTTTTATTAAAACTTTTTAATCAGATTTTAATCAAATTTTAATAAAACCGTGTCAAAAATGCGAAATAGATCAGCATGAAAACATAATTTTCAGAGAAACGTTACGGTTGACACCTTTTGTCTGATCTAAAACGGATTTTCAGCCTCTCGTTTTAGATCTCGAGAAGAGTGTCAACCGTTACCGTTTGAGGCCGTCTGATCTAAAACGAATTTTCGAAAAAATTTTAGATCAGCAAATAGATCAGCAAAAATGTGTCAACCGTT
>ERZ1674176.125-NODE-125-length-19316-cov-6.828929_pt1 | contig 19316 bp, 24 predicted proteins | sample MGYA00581288_ERZ1674176 | MGnify/ENA primary metagenome ERZ1674176 (study PRJEB41354, sample SAMEA4873327) | human saliva metagenome | biome: human-associated habitat [ENVO:00009003]; feature: mouth environment [ENVO:08000002]; material: saliva material...
TTCCGATCTAGCGAATACCGTCCATGCTCGGAAAATATTCAAAGTTAGCGTCTCCATCGTTCAGACCATATCCAGCAATCCAAAGACTGGTTGGGAATTTCTCAAGAATCTGCTCATAATAGATATTATTGAGCGTGAATGGCTTGTAGCTATAATAGATTGGCTCATAGCCGTTTTCTTTGAGGATTTCCATAAAGCGAATACAAGCATCAGTATTTGCTTGCATGTCGTCGCTTGCGTGGTCTTCATAGTCCAGCACAAGATACTTAACTTTTTTAGGAACATTGTCCAAGAAGTATCGCGCTTCTCGCTCTGCTTCTGCTACGTCTCCACCAAACCAAGCAAAATGATAGAATCCAACAGGATTGGATTGCTCAACTTGAGCAGACAGGCAAGGGTTTAGGTAATTTGTACTTTCAGAAACCTTTATGATGGTATTCTGTGTGCCCATATCAGACAAAATACCTGTAATATCATATCCATTGTGACTGGATACGTCGATGAATAAGTCGTTTTTCTTCATTGTTCTCTCCTAGTCTCTATTTGGTTTTGAGTATTCCAATGCTCGTTTACTATCAGAAATTCCTGCAGTTGTCGGGTCGTTGACAACACCAATCAACACAAGAATATAGACAAATGTATTCACACCATCTTGGATATTCTTTGGGATTTCAAGCCCGAACTGCTGAGCCATAAGGAAGATTGCTCCAAAAAAGGCAATGAGTGTTGCTTCGTTCTGTAGTCTTAGTTTCCAATTGATCATGTTTATTCTCCTTTTTTATTGTTTATTTTGAATTAAATTTTTAAGCTCTCTTACGTCCTCACCAAGCGATTTGACTTGCTCAGCTAGAACCAAAATAGCCTTATTTTGTTCATCGTGGTTATCGAGTCGTTTGTTGGCCGATTTTTTGAATTCATTTAAATTCTCGATGTCTTTCTCTAAAATCGTTAGACGATTTTCCTGCTTGGTAGCCTTATCTTTCATCGAAAAATAAAGACCAATCACAGGGATAAGGGTGATGAAAATCTGTACAAGAAATCGTTCATATCCTGGCATATACACCTCCTACTCTTTCCCTTCAAATTTCCAAGCGACACCAGTTCCGTTTTGTTCCAAAGTACCATTTGTCACAAATGCGCTGACAGGCTCACCGTTGTATGTGAATTCCTTGTTGAGCTGAACCAAGATGCGCTTGCCTTCACCGTTGACCTCCACGTGTTCAGGGTCTTCAATGGTAATCAGGTCATGTGGTAAGTAGGTCTTACCGACCTCAGCCAGAGGAATCAACTCAACCAATTCTTTATAAGTCGTGCCGTACTCAATATTCTTGCTCATGACAGAGTTCAAGACAAGAACATGAATGACCTTCTGATTCACCTTCGAATTCTCTTCAGTCTGCTTAATAAGCGCAGAGAGTCTATCCTGCTCGCTCTTGTTTTGAGCAATCTGTTGCTCAGCTTGTTCAAGCTTATTCTGCGCCTGCACAATCGCAGAGCTTGGGTCCAATTCAGACTTGAGAACATCCAGCACCGCTTGAATCAAAACGTCTTCTGATTCATTTGTACGGTCTCCAGGGAACGATCGTGAATTAGTGCTGTAGCGACTGCCTTCTGATAGTTGAATCTCTACCACGGTCTCAACGTTCGAGCCAGAGATTCTTAAGTACGGTTTTGTTGATAAGTTATAACCATTGATTGCCATGTCTATTCTCCTTCTGCTGGTTTAGTTTGTTCATCAAGCAGAGCTTCCAGCTCCTCAACCTGTGCTTGAAGTCTTTGATTCTCTGCCTTTTGCTCATTCAACTGAATACTCAAGAGATTACTTGTAATCATCGAATTTGTTGAAGCTGTTGACATTTCACTAATTGTCATTTGTAAGGCTTGGTTAAGCTGTTCTGCGTTCATTTTCTAAGTTCTCCAATCTGTGTGTAAGTTTTTGATTTTCAAGAGCAAGCTCCTGAATAGCTTTAAGGGCGATATTGGTCAATCTGAGATTATCCAGGTTCAACGTGTCTCCGTTTTTGTAAACAAGCGTAGGATCTACTGCTTGAACCTCTTGGGCAATCAAACCAATCTTCGTGTGTGCTTGTTGTGGTCTATCCTCTTGCTTCTTCCAGTCATATTCCTTAAATTGAAATTGATGGATATAATCAAGAGCTTTGTGCTTGCAGTCAACGATATTTTCTTTCAAACGTCTGTCTGAGAAGTGCTGATTGACAACTGACCATAGGCTATATGCTGTACTATTGTAACTATAGTAGATGTCATTCCCTGAACCACCGAAGCTCAAAGATACATTGTCAGAGTTCCAGAGTCCAATAGTCCCTGTTGTTTTACCATTGACACTGCCTTTCCCCGTCTTGAGCCAACCAATCCCCTTTGCATTGATGTAACCCTGTACAGTCATAAGGAACTCATCTGTATCTGTTGCAGTATTTCCAATTGTAAAATCTGAATCCCTGTAGAGAAAAAGTCCATAAGGAACATTTTCCCCACGGCCATAGGAGCCGATAAATTGAACCCCTAATCCATCTTTGGAATTAATTGTTCGTGGTACATTAATCTGTAAACCACCGTCAAGAGCATCAAAAGAACCATAAGAGCCTAGTTGGATTTTAGTGTGACCTGTCAATGTTCCACCAAAGATATTCGCACCTCTAATGGTTCCACCATAAATCCTATCACCGCTCAAAATACCTGACCGAACCTGATTTGCATCAATCGCAACACTCTGAACGCGGTTGATAAAGGCTTGCTTGGCAAATAGCTGACTCAAGTAAGCTTCATTTGCGACTAGTTTGTTGAAGAAAGCCTGGTCAACCTTCAATTTTTCAGCTGTGACTGCTTCAGCATCTAAAACGACTGTGGTAACCGAACCGGCTTCAAAGTTTGCAGTCTTTAGCTTATCAACCATAGCTGACTTGATAACAGCATTGTCAATCAGGGTTTCACCAGTAATATGAAACGATTTTCCTATTACTCGATTTCGACCATCGGCACCCAGGTTGATTCCAGAGATGATATCTCCAGCTGAGTTGATATTCTGAACAGACCACGACCCAGCCAGTTGAGTCTGAACAGTGCGAATCGCTTCGTCAGTATCTTCAGGAGCTTCTTTGTAGTCCGTCGCGACAGAACCTCTTTCGAGTTGGACATCTGTCACATAGAGATTGATGGTCTTCCCTTTTTCTCCGTAAAGCATCAAGTTCAGATTATCGACATCGTCTGATAAAGTAAACGTAAATGTGAAACGCTTATACTTCGATGTTATTTGTGGACTTGGGATACTTTGCCACTCTTGCCCAATAATGTTTTTGTTTTTGATGTAGTGCAAAGCGACCCTCAAGCCACTATTACTATCACCACCATCTTTTGAAACAAGAAGAGATACACTCACTTTCTCACCTCGAACACCATCAAATGCAAGATATTGCTGAATTCCAAAAAAATTGGCAACATCTTGAGATTCGTGATAGAAGTGTAACCCTGGACGATTTCGATTATCGGGATTCTTTGAATGCTGGTAATTGAAATTCAAACCAAAATTGACAGATTGATATTCAAGCCAGTTTTTTGAACCGTTCTTAAATTGACCATTCCTGATATAATTTCGGCCACCTTTTGCAGCTTTTGCAACCTCAACCTGAAATAGCTGGCTTGTCATAGCCATACGAGCGACCTTATCCGCAATCCCATTCTCAGAATTTCCAAGAATACGCTCATAGAGCTGACTTGTCTCTCGAACTTTCTGGAAATCGGTTTGATTAGCTTTGTTAGCAATTTGCGATGTGATGCTTGCAAATTGACCATCTACCGTCTGCTTGTACTGAGCTATTTTCGTAGCGATATCGTTGTTCGTCTGCGTGGCAATCTCGCTAAATCGACGTTCAAGACCTCTCACATCTTCCTGATAGCTTGCCTTTCCGACGAAATCACGACTCACAAGCTCACGAACAGCCGTCGCTTGCTTAGCGCTCTCTTCTCGAGTGTATCTTCTCAATGCTTCTTGTCGCTGGCTGTCTTGGTTGACATAGGTTTCAACTGCTGCCAGATTCGTAGATAGACCTTCAGCAGTTTTCTGAAATTCAGACTTGGCAATGACAAGGTCAGTCTTGCCATCTTCAGGAGCAGGCCCTGCATCTATACGAGTAGAACTTCTGGTTAATTCGACTTTACGAAATGCTACATGACCAATTTCGTTATAACCAAGAATAATTCGCCAGAAATCGAAACTATCAGGCTTAGTCAGCGCTGGAATAGTGACTTGATAGGTCTGCCAGCTCGACGTGAGAGTGAAATTACCAGATATGATTTCAGGATTACCAGGTGCTGTTCGATTAGCTCTTAATGACACCCAGATGTTTGGAGAACCAGAGTAGCAAATTCCTTGAAATGAAAGCGTGTAGGTTTCGCCGATTTCCAACTCAAGAAGAGCTGTCGAATTCTTTTCAGACACTCGACTTCCTTCTTTTGAGAAAATCTGCATTTGTTTCCAGATTTTAGTCGTTCCTTTTACATGGTATTCACCATTGATAATTTTCCAATCAACAGGACTACTATCACCTTGATGATATCTCCAAAGACCTCTTGAGAAATCGTAGTCTTCAGCATAGTTTCGACTGCCGACCTTAATCTTAGAAAATTCTTCTCGCAATTTCCCAGCTTCAGCAATAACCAAAGTCTTATCTGCCTTGTCCTTTGTTGCGTTCAAGATTTCTTGTCGTATAGAACCAGCACGCACTTCAAATTCAGCCAGGCTCAACTTCTGATTTAGCTTGTTCTGCGTGTCTGTCTCAAGACTTTTCACAGACTGTCTGATGTTCTCAGCGGTCACATTTAGTGAGCTGATATCCGCTTTGGTTCTGAGACCTTCGGTCAGACGGTTCACACCAGCTTCGAGCGAGTCAGCTCGTTGCTTAAAGCTGGACTCAACCGCCGAGATTTGGCTTTCCGTGTCTTCGGGCGCTTCTTTGTAGTCCGTCGCGACAGAACCTCTTTCGAGTTGAACATCTGTAACGTAGAGATTGATGGTCTTCCCTTTTTCTCCGTAAAGCATCAAGTTCAGATTATCGACATCGTCTGATAAAGTAAACGTAAATGTGAAACGCTTGTACTTCGACGTTATTTGTTGACTTTGGATACTTTGCCACTCTTGTCCAATAATGTTTTTGTTTTTGATGTAGTGCAAAGCGACTCTCAAACCGCTATTGACATCACCACCATCTTTCGAAACAAGAAGAGATACACTCACTTTCTCACCTCGAACACCATCAAATGCAAAAGATTGCTGAATACCAAAATAATTAGCAACATCTTGAGATTCGTGATAGAAGTGTAAGCCTGGATGATTTCGATTATCGGGATTCTTTGAATGCTGGTAATTGAAATTCAAACCAAAATTGACAGATTGATGTTCAAGCCAGTTTTTTGAACCATTCTTAAATTGACCATTTTTGATATAATTTCGGCCACCGACCTGCACACTTGCAATCCGACTTTTCAGCTCCTCAGCTGTCTGCGTGAGCTCTGACTTGCTGGCTTTACCATTGGTCAGATTGGTCAGCTCTGACAATCTACGAGTCGTTGTCTCTTCATACGTCGCTTGTGCTGATTTTACGCCCGCAAGCTCGGTTTTTGCCTGGATAAGCGATTCAACTTGCTTGGCAATCTCAGCTTCGGCCTGCGCCTGCTTCGGTCGAATATCGTTCGCGACCGTCCGTTTTAGAGCGTCCAAATCACTCGACAGAGCCGTCTGAGCGCTTGTAGCCTGTGACTTAAACGCTTCGAGTTTGGCAACAGAATCCAACCCAATCCGCTTGGCTTCCTGTGCAAGCAGGGTACTTGCGCCAGCGTTTCGCAAGGCTTCTTCAGCCCTGCGTTTGGCTTCTTGTAGAGGGCCATTGTTAAAACTATTGAAGCGCTGGTCAATAGTGTCAGACAGTTCTCTCTTGACTTCTTCAGCTCTGGCTTTGGCTAGTTCAATACCGTCAGAAATTTCCTGTCTAAGCAATCCAGCCTTATGATCAAAGTCTGAGTCAGCATTTTGAAGAGCTTTTTCTAGGGCGATTTCTTGTGCAGATTCTGTCACTCCAAGAATTGCATCGGCTGCGCTAGATAGTCCACCAGAAGCCCTGGAACCGCCAGTCCCTGCTTTGTCATCGAAAGTCAGGGAGATATACTCTTCTTTCAAGGCATCGAACTCGTAAGCAATAGCTTTCTTGAATGCATCGACATTGTGCTTCCAACTCTTGAGATTGACCGTGTCGCCCATATGGACCACTTGCCCATCAAGTCCGTAAGCTTCAATCTTGATAGCGTCAGAGACCTTGTCAATGCCCTCATTTGAGAACTTAGCCTGTGCCCACTTCTGCAACTCTTCAACAGTTTTTGCGTTGTTGTTCTCATACCCTTTTTCATTGATATAAGGATAAGAGTTGATAAGAGGGCTATCAACAGTCACTCTGATAGTCGTTTCTTTTTCAGCGCCTTCAGGCTTAAACGTCGATTTGGCATGGATTCTTGTGACAACATTTTGACTGTTTCTTGTACGTTGGTAGTCCTTCAAGTTCTTATGCGTTGTAATAACAACACCACGATTCTCACCACGACTCTTCTTCACTGTCAGAGCGAAATTATCACGAACCAACTCGCCTTCCCAAGTTCCGACGATACTATGCTTGCCGTCTAGCAATACAGAATACAGAGTTTCTATTTCAGTCGTATTGAAGGTTCTACGGTCCTGGATATCACTGTTGAATGAGAAGTCCCCAAGAGCAGTTTTGGTGTTTTGAACCATGCGAGAAAGAGCCATGCCACAGCTCTGACTAGTCACACTCACTGGCGTGATAGACCGTTGCATCACATCGTCTGAAATATGATAAGCCGTGATTTCCAGATAGTCATTGTGTTCAACAGGTTTCTTGATTCGAAATAGCTGCGCACCAAGAACAGGAGTCGGCGCTTTTATCAACATATCCTCTTGGATGAGCTGATAAATACCAGAGTCAGAAATAGGATATTTCACAGTTAAGGTGAAATCGCCATTCATAGTTTCTTTCACAATCGCCGAAGTCGCTTCATGAAGTGGCTCCCCGTTCCATCGAACGGTTCTTACATCTTTATTAAGTAAATAAAGCAATTATGCCCACCCCCAAACCGTCTCGATTTCAAGCGATTGAATACCTTGACCTAGAACAACCCCAACATTCTTCACTTTCGCTGGATCAACTGTGATAAAATCCCCTGACCATTTCACTGGCTTCCCTGTTGTCGTTTTAAAACTAGGATTGTCAGGATTATTGACCATCACAAGTGATTCAGTAAGCCTTTCAAGACGAATGACCTGACCAGCGATTGTAAATGAAGTCTCAGAAGCGCTCTGACCAACGATTGTGATTTTAGGAAAGGCAAGAGCAGAACCTTGAACGGTCAAGGTCCCACTTCTTGTCAATCTCTGTGTATCGGAGCCTTTAAAGTATTTGGTAGGGTGGCAAGTGAAGGTTGCTTTGGTCATGTAAAGACCAGGTTGCACTTCTTCAAGGTCGCTCACATTGACCTTATAGCACCAAAGACGAGTTGTTTTGACTCGCTCACTCTCTAGCCAGAACTTCTCACGAATAAACAGACTCATAAATTGGTTCATCTGCTCTTCGGTCGGTTTGACTAAGTAAATCGTATAGGTTTTCTTGATCAATTCCCTATGCTTGTTCGTCTGAACGATTGCTCCACTGATACCACCATGCTCCAGGAGAGCTGTCTTGCTCTCTCCCAGAGCAATTGAGGGAGAATCATGGACAATGACCTTAAAAGGAAAAGACGATGTCCTCACACCGTCAATCACAAGCTCATTATGCTTTATCATGCAAACCCTCCTTTCAATCGTGTCCTACGCTGCAATTCGTCAGCAATACGCTGAGCCACCTCATCAGCAATCCGACTGATGTCAGCTTCTTCTCTGACAGTGTTGCCAGTAATAGTAATGTTGATGGTCGGTGAAGTTCCACCCATAGTCTGAGCGATACCTCGACCGATGGCTCCAAGTGTCTTATCGTTAAGTGGCAATACTGCTTCGTTCCCAGCTTCACCACCAACCATAAGGCTATTGCCATTCATTCCAAAGATGGTTGGTTTTGTCATGATACCGCCCTTAGCATACCATTCGATACTGATGCTTGGAACACCTTGACTCAACCAATCTAATGGATTGGCCGAACCACTTACAGAGAAGTGAGGTAGTGGAATATGCGGCCAGCTAATGCTGAAGTTAAACAATCCTTTGATGGCATTGATAGCCGTGCTGACAAGGTCCTTCGCCCCATTGATAGCACTACCGATGGAATTTTTAATTCCGTTCCATACACTTGATACCGTGCTTGAAATGCCGTTCAGTACACTTGATACTGTTCCTGAAATCCCGTTCCATACACTTGAAATTGTGCTTGAAATAGCATTCAAAGTATTTGATATAAATGACTGTATCGCTGAAAAGATGGTTTGAGCCACGATCTGTATTCCTTGCCATACACTTGAAAATACTCCCTTAATAGTTTCCCAAGCGCCTGACCAGTCACCAGTGATTATCTGCATAACTGCTTGGATAATGCCAAGAACAACATTGATTGCAGTCTCAACAACGGTCTTGATGATTTCCCAAGCTGTTGTAATGACAAGCTGAATATTATCCCAGCCGGCTTGAATGAGTGGGCCTAAAATTTCCAGAATTGTGCTTATAACCGTATAGATAGCATTCCAGACAGTCTCAGCAATTGTTCTGATAAGTTCCTGGTTCTCTGTCCACCAAGTGACAACCGTTCCAAAGATACTCATGAAAAAACTAGAAATTTATGATACTACCGCATTGATAACCTCGAGGATTGCATTCCAGATAGTCGTGACCGCTTCTCTGAAGCCTTCGCTAGTTTCCCAAAGGTATTTCACAATTGCAACAATCGCTGTTATAGCCACCACTACTCCTGCAATAATCCCAATGATTGGTAATGCCGCTGCAATCATAGCTCCAAATGAGGACATAAACACAGCTTGCAGGGTTAAGAATATGGGGGCTAAGGCTCCCACAATTGTCAAAACACCCCCTAAGATGACAATAAAATCTTTTACTGGATCAGGTAAGGAACGGAACAGTTCAGCCACACCTTTAACAATCGTTGCTAATGTTTGAAAAACGGGGATCATCATTTCCAGAAGAGGTTGACCAATAGCAGATAATGCATTGGTTCCAGCTTGTTTAAGGTTCCCCATCACATTTTCTAAACCGTCGGATTCTCTTGCAGCCTGTCCAAGAGCTCCTGAGAGTTTATTTCCGTCTTCGACCATCTGAAGCAATGTCAATTGCTTCTGCGCTTCACTCAAATCCTTGAATGACTTTCCGTACAATTTATTTGCAGCTGCATTCCTGGTCGTTTCTGTTGCAGAAATGCCAAGAGCGGCATCGTTAGCAAAGTTTCCCTTCAAAAAAGATTGTAAGCTCTCTGTCACGCTCTCAATGGACTTATCATAAAAGGCTGCACCATCTGCCGCTGCCCTAGTCGCACGAGAAGTGAGATCCAAAGCTTCGGCAGTATTCAATCCTGAAGTTTTAGCGAATGAAGCCATCTGAGTAAACGAACCCTGCAACCGTTCAGGAACGATATCCATTTCCTGACCAATGGCATTCAACGCTTCTCTTGCTTGGATTTCCATATCTCCAAAAACAGTAGTAAATTGAGCATTACTAGCTTGCATTTGAGCAGCAGCTTCTAACGCTTCTTTTCCTACTTCCACAAGCTTATCTGAAATAGCACTCAACTTCTCACTAAACTGTTGAAGCAGTTCTGCTCTTAAATTTCTTGAGATTTCACTTAAACTTTCTTGAGTACCATCAGCAGCAGACTTTGTTCCTTTCATCTCATCATTGAGATGATTGAATGCTGTCTTAGCCTGATTTAACTCAGCTTCCATCCTGTTGGCTTGTGTGGAGTTCTCACCAAATTCTTTTTTAGTGATTTCCAATTGCTGTTCTAGATTTGAAATCTGTTTACTTACAATCTCAGACTGAGCACCAATCTTTTTCTGAGCAAGAGCATTTCTCTCGGCTTCACTAGCATTTGAACCTAAAGCGCTTTCTTGCAGTTTGAATGAACTTGTCACCTTACTCATCTCTGAAGCAAGTTGACTCTGTTAATTCTGCAATTCTTTCAGTTGCGTTTGGTTGCTTTTAGTTGCATTCCCATTTTCAGAAAGCGCCTGGTTCACGCTTGCAAGCTTACCCTCATATCCTTTTAGGACGTTTTGAGTAACTTCTACTTCACGTTGAAAAGCACGGTACTGGTCAGCACCGATATCACCATTTTTGAATTGCTGTTCCACCTGAGACTGAGCTTGTCTCAAGGTTTCCAATTTCTCCTTAGTCGTCGCAATTTGCTTTTGCAAGACTTCTTGCTTCTGGGTTAAAAGCGTTACGTTCCCTGTATCAAACTTCAAGGCCTTGTCAATCTGTCTCAACTCCTGACTTGCATCAGTAGCAGCCTTATTGACATTTTTCAGCGCCTTTTGTAAGGGTTGCGTGTCGCCATCAATTTCAATTTTGATACCTTTGATATTTCCTGCCATATTTCCTCCTTTCATAAAAAATAGAAAAGCGCTGAGAGAACTTCTACGACTGATAATGCAGTCAGGGCAAGGAACTTGACCTCAGAATCACTCTCTCAGCACTCATTCTTTCTTTAAAAACTGTCAAAATCAGCTTGCGTGGCCTTCCGTTCGCCACCTCTGTCCTCGCTCCGTAAATTCACATAATCCGTCTGATAATCCAGAGCCATTCCGATTGAAATGTGCTTTAGATCATCGATAGACAGACCAGTTTCTTTACAGCATGACAGATAGGATTCTACTGTGAAGATTTCTTCGCTAGCTGATTCTGATTCATCTGGTGCTTTTTTGTCGTCATGCTCGCATTCAGCATTTCCATCAACACAGTCCCAACTTCCTGAATCGGAAAAACTTCCATTTCCATAAAGAATTGTTCATAAGGCTTGATGTAAGGATTTGCAGATTTAGCAAAGATCCAAAAAAGACGGTTGAAAAAGGTCATGTCAAAATCTGACAACATCGAAACGTCAATATCAGTTGCTGTCAACTCTTTGTCAGTTTCTAGCTTGTTCAATTCATTCATGAATGATTGATTTTTCAAGATTGAGAACAAATCTTGAAAATAATCTTTCCCAAATTGTTGCTTGTAGGCAATAGGAGTATAGCCATTTGTGCCTAACTCATACTCCTGATCACCAACCAAAACGATTTTACGCATAGATCTTCTCCTTAAGCTGAAACCGCAGTAGGTTCATAGACTTTCTTGAACCAGTTGTCATACGCATTCTTGTTATCAGCTGATGTGATTGAACGTTTAACAACTGTGTCCAATGGACGTGGACTAGCTTTGAAACTAAGTTCACGTTCGTTTGTTGATGTCCCGTTTTTAGTTTTTGAACCAAGAGATGGACGACTAGCAAAGCAGTAGTACATCACATAGCGAGTCTTGTTTTTGTCACCAGCAAATTCGAACATCATTGCGAACTCTGTCAAGCTCGCATCTGCTTTTTCTGTCATGACACCAGTCTGAGGATCCTTGATTTCACCGAGAATTTTTGTTGCAAATTCATCAATGATGTGCGGGATTTTAAGTTTACCTTCATATCCTTCATTTGAATTCATGAAATGGTAATCCTTGTTGTCTGCCTTGATAGGAGTTGTTTCCCCTTTAGTATCAAGTGTCAGCTCCATTGCTCCAGGAAAACGAAAAACATCACCGTAAGTGATAACTCCATCTGCTGCAAGTGTCTTGATAGGTGCGATATGTACATTTTCTAGGCCAAAGGTTACTTTATTTTCTTGAGTCATGTCATTCCTCCTTAATATAGATAGACCGTATAAGACTTGACATAGAGTCTTTCAGTCTCGATAAATGTTTCTTCTTGAACATCGAAAAAGAGCTCGTGGGTTGTCCACAGCTCTTCCAGACGTTCTTCCAAATCTTCATCCTTACTATCAAAAGCCAGCTCAACTGTCACGCTCTTAATCTGATGATTAACCGTATTGTCAGCTGCATTGATGGCTGGACTAGATTCATAATAGACCAGGTAAGGTAGGTCAGGAGCGTTCCCAGTTTTAAACGCTCGATAAGTGACAGGCAAGTTTGCCTGTTCCAAAATAGCAGCAAAGTCTGATAGCTTCATTTCCCAATCTCCTTGATACGCTTCTCAAAGTTTTCTTTAACTTTCTCCTCAACAGGTTTAATATGTGGAAATGCCCGACTACGACCGCCATTTCTCAAAACATGCCCATTTTCTAGTAAGTGAGTTAAACGATAGGTTGGGGCTGCGTTGTAGATGACGTATGATCCCTTAGCATTTTTCTTGAAGCGCCAATTTCTAGCATACTTCCCATAACGTTTTGGACTAGTCGCTCTTAATTCCGTAACTGCTTCGTTTACAACGTCCTCAGCAATCAGGTCAATCTTATCTTCTACCTCAGCAGAGTACTCTGCCATTGCCTTTGCAATTTCATTCGCTAAATCACTTGTTAAGCTCATTTCAAGACCTCTGACAAAGTCAACTCTAAAATTTCAGAATCGATCGGATATGTTTTTAATATGCGATATTGCTTGTCTTCAAACTTCGCAAACTCTTGATTCTCATACTCAAAATTTCGAATTTCAACGACCAAGCTCGGTTTTAGACCTGCCTGATTTGCTTGATAAAATTCAGAGCGAGTAACCTTCTTTTTACGACACAACAGAGTAACTTCAACGTCTTCAGAGATTGGTTGTAGTAACTTGTCCTTACCTGTGACTTTTTTAGAGATCAGTTTGATTTCATGATTCCACATTCTTGACCTCTTTCTTTGATGCTATCTGTAAATTATGCAGTCGCCATTGAAGGTGACGTGGCATATCCACCCCACCCTCATAGCGATAAGCAGCATAGTCAACAATAAACATTTCATGGTCAGCACGCTCACCAACAAGCTCGATACCGAGGTTATCGGTCAATTCAGTGATGACACTTGAAATGATTTTTTTTAACGGCTTGTCTCTCAAGTCGGTTGATATACCCAACTTAAGCTTCAGCAATTCCAAAAGCTGACCTTCGTCCATGTTTACTCCTCAACTTCCTTAGCAGGCTCTTCAGCAGTTTCATCAACTGTTTCTTCCTGCTCAACTGCGGGCTCTTCTTTCACTTCTTTTGTTTTAGGATCTGGTTTCTTAGGTTCATTCTCTCCCAAAACTTCAAGGAAGATAGACCCAGCAGTGTTAGCACCAGTCAAAAGACCGTTGGTAAAGCTATCTGTGGGCTCATATCCTTCACGAGGAAAGATATCGCCAACAGCATAGTCATGATTTTCAGGATCAGCCAAGTCCTTGAAAGGACGGATTACTTTATAGCTCATACGCTACCTCCTTAAGCTACAACATCAGTATATGTTCCGAAGAATCCAGCTTCTTCATCTACTTTCTTAATATCCAAACGGATAAAAAGCCCAAGCAATTGTCCGTAAATGTCATTGTTCACCCATTTAACGGATACTTGAGCACGGTCAAACTCTTTGACGAACTCAGTAACATCTCCGATGAAGAATTTCATGTCTCCTTCGTTTCCAAACACTGTGTCATCTACTTTGTAGATTGTTTTCCCACCAAATGAATAGCCAGTAGGTGAAGCTACATCAGTTTGAAGCATGTAGCGCCCATCTTTGTCCTTCACCTTGTCAAGTGCAGCAAACATTGACTTAGTTACAACGATGCTTGCTTTATAAATTGATTTAAGCTTCTTGTTGTAGATATCTTTAATACCGTCAAATCCAGCTGCGTCTGCTTGGGTAGCTGTTTTGAGGATGGCTGTAACTAATGACAATTCAGTGTTTTCACCTTGATTGAACACTTCGTCTTCAACAATGGACATGATGTCATAGTCTGCGTCGTCAATCATTTCTTGTGACACAGGGACATATCCACGGTAAGTCTTGATTGAATAATCAATCTCACTGATTGCTGGTTTTCCTAGTTCTGGATTTGATTTCAATTCATCTGTTGAAACCATTACCCCATCCGTTTTCTTGATAACTGGATATTTACCGGATCCACTGTTAACTTTCACACGTTCCACAAGATCCAAAAGTGGATTACGTGTTTTGTTAACAAAGTGTGGTTTTAACACTTCAGTAGGGATTAGAGCTGCGCTTCCTGAATCAGTAGTTTTCAAGCCTACGATGTCACGAGTTTGACCAGTACGAATGTATTTAGCAATTGCGTCACGTTTTTCCAATTTCTGTCCTCCACGTTTTTCTTGACTTGGGTAAGTCGGTGCTTTGCGATTCAATTCTTCAACTTGATTTTGCAAATCTTCGATTTCTTTTTCAAGTTGTTCTTTTTCTGCCAATTTATCTTCCAATTCTTTTTGGATTTCTCCCCTCTTTTCAACTGCTGAAACTTCTTCTTCAGTTCCAGCTCGTTCCAATTTAACAGCTTCAAGTACTGAGCGTCTGTTCAATTCTTCAATTGATTCTTCAAGCTCTACTACTTTGTCTGCTTTCTTGCGCATACGAGCGCCTAAAATCGCTAATTTGTGCATAGGTTAAATTTCTCCTTAATTTCTTTCTTGCGCTTTTCTAGCGCTTCACGATTGGCACGCTGTTGACTTTCAAAGTCTTTCTGTCGTGCAGCAATTTCCGTCTGTGGATAGGCTGGGAAAGTACATGGACTCACTTCAAAGATTTCTAATTCTAAGATAGTGTCCAGATACGAACCATCTGCTTGCTCTTCCGTGTTGATTTTGATTGGGACAAAACCAAAGCTACATCCAATCACATCACCGCGCTGAACACGAGCATAGGCCCCAACAGCTTGAGGATCATCTTTGTTGATGATGATATCCCCGTATAGGCCGATGTCATCAACTCCCAAAGTGACCGTTCCATTGCCAGTCCGACCAAGCACCAAACTGTCGTCATGGTTAAATAATGCCCTGATGTCAGCTCCTTTGATGGCTTTTTCAACACCATCACGCTTAATCACTTCAAAATAACCAGGCCACAATTCAGTAACTTCATCAAACTTGATGAAGTACCCACTCAAAATCAAATCACCAGTGTCAGCTTCTTCTCGTGTCTTGAATTGAGCGGTACGATAACTATTCCGTTTGTTCATTCTCTTCCTCACCCCCTTTCAGTTTCTTCTGGTCCCCAAGCCTGTCTTGTGGGATAAAGTTTTCAAGAGCAAGGAGCTCATCCATATCAGGATCAGGCGGCATCCCAAGCCAATCCCTCCACTCGTTTCGACGCATTGCCATGCTTTTAGTCATCTGTTCAGCAACTGATGACAATTCTGTAATATCATACGAATAAAGCGAGCGAGCATTCAGTTTGAAATACCGATTGTTTGAAACGAGTAAGTCTCTAGTTAAGGTCTGAGTGATTGTCGTAGCAATACTCATGACCGTTGTGTTGACAAAATTGTTGTATTCTTCTTTGTCAAAGCTACCAACTCCCAAAATAAAAGCTGGAACTCCCAAAAGTCCAGCAACTGTTTTCTTGTCAATTTCAACAGATTCATTGATAGCAATATCTTTCAGACTGAGTGGCTTGACCTGTTCTACACTCAACAGAGCATCTGGAACAATCCACGGTTCACCCGCTTGACTAGTGCTAAGATATTTCTTAGCAACCTTGTCTCGCCCCTCTTGTGTTGCCAACTCTACACTCGAAGAATCAACCTTAACAATCAGGCTAGGAACGTTCTTACCATTCATAAAGCCTTTTTTGATTTGAGTAGCAAGGTTTAAATTCCTAACAATATCCCTCAGAGCAAGCCTATATCCAGTCCCTACAAATGGATTATCTGGATCTGGATTGATTACAAAGTGAACAATTTCGTTTGGGTTGTAGTCAACACCACGATAATTCATAATATAGCTAAACTCATCACTTCTAAAAGAAACTTCGCTCATTGGGAATGGTCTCAGGTTCAAAATATAATCATTCACAGGATCATATTCGACATGAAGAACCGAATTTCCATCACCAAATAACAACAGGTCACGCACAATCTTGAAAATCCAAGTTTTGCGAGTCATGTTGTCGCATGGATTTACATCAATCTTGCGAGCTAGCCCGTCTTTTATTCGGATGTCGCCTTTGTCAGTATTCTCCATCAAATGAATGGTCATGTTAGATACCATGTCAGCAATCTTGTTAACTGCTGCAATCACATCAGGGTTGCGAGCCAAAGGCACATAGCCATCACCGTCGATATAAAGCCCAAAATCTGAATGAGTGATAACATTCGTTCCACCTCGACTCTTACCACGTTTCAAAAACCTATCTAAAAGCCCCATCTTTTCTCACCTCCTTTCTCTAATCAAAGAAGCTCATGACATTCTGATTCTTACCAAGATTAGCAAGAGCCTGAATGCAAGCAAAAACGCTGGCATCAAACAAGTCAATTCTTGCAGTACCACCGTCACCGTCTAATTTCTCATATTGCACAGCATCATCCACCTTTTCAATTGCTCTAACATTGCTCACACAATATTCGTAAGCGTCCGAATGAAGATAGTAAAATTCTTTATTCTTAACTTTGAACTCAATCCGTCTGAATCCCTCTGATTTCAGATAAAATAGCTGAGGTTGGTCAATCATCTTGAACCGAGCTTGTTTCATCTTCGTCAGGAACTCTCGACCAAACTTCCTATCCATTCCGACAGCAGCAATCTTAAACCCTTTCTCTCTCATCTTGATAAACCATTTGACAATATCATCATAGAGAACGGTCGGAGTATTGCTCATCGTCAACCAACCATCAGACTGCCACCCAAAGAGGGGAATCCCGTCATCGTTGGCCTTTTTCTGAGCGTTGACACGAGGGAAGAAAGCGTGTGTGATACAGATATCAATATCTTTTTCACCATCATGATAGACACCATAGAGAGCAGCAGCGGTTAAGTCGTGCAATCTTGACAAGTCAGCACCACCATACCACTGGATAGGCAAGCGTGCCAGCTCTTCCAATGTCCAATCGTATTGACTATCTGAAGCTATGAATTCATCAGGATTGAAATAAGCATTCATAGAGTTTGTGAAGACATTCAAAGTCTTGTTGAAAAACTCATTTCTTGTCTGTGGGTCGTTCATAGCCTGCTCGGCTTCTTCTCTCAGAGCCTTGAGCGACACCGTCACTCCCCACGAAGGATTTGCTTTTTTAAGAACATTCTCGTCCAGGTAATCGCCCACGTCTCCATCAGTCGTCTGGTCAGCTTTGCAGATAAACATGAACAAGGAATCATCCTTGACCAATTGCTTAAGGACCTTTTGACAATATTTCAGACGGTTAGCAAGGAAACCAGTAGGAATATCACCAGCCGTAGAGATAACAAAAAGCATACTGTTTCGGTATGCTGACATTGTTTTCTTCATAAGACCGTATTTCTTACTGTTCCTCATCGTGTGAGCTTCATCCAGGATAATTACATTACCGTTTAATGAGTCCAAACGGCTTTCATCGTTGGCCAGTGCCTGGATAAAGAAAGAACCTTCATCCCCAAAATTAGCAGTGATTGAGTGTTCCTGGTTGTTATCCTTGATACGAATGTTCTTGTCATTCCATCGCTCTACATTGAACTTCAAGAATCCAAAAGCTTCCATCGCTTGCTTGACCGAGTTGGCCACGATATAGCATTTTGAACCGCTATCAGTGTCTAATATCTGATAAGCAAGTGCGATTGCAGCAGTAAATGAGGTCTTCCCATTCTTACGAGCAAGCATGATAAGCGCTTCTTTGAACCTGCGCTCATTCGTACCCTTATAGTAAAACCCAAACAGATTGACTACTACGAAATGTTGCCACGGTTGCAAGAGTAATGGCTTGTTACGGATAGACACCGCAAACATATCATCACCCTGCTGATGGACTATCGTATTCTCGATGAAGTGAACAACAAAATCAACGATTTCCTCATCCATTTCAAACTCAGGATTTTCAAGATCACGCAAGAAACGTTCAGCTGCAAGAATGTTCTCCTCACAATGTTCCTCTCTGTGAGATATTACGTACCGAGCATACTCTTTCGCTTTATCAAGATTACCCATTGCCCGTCACTCGCTTCTTCTTGATTTCGTTCTTGAACTTCAGGACCTCAGTAAGAACTGAATCACCTTCTTGTTCTACTACCTCACCGAGTGATTTCGGGTTCATCATCAACTGATTAGAGTAGCTGAGAATGTCTTTCCTCAAAATTTCCATCGCTGTCAAGATTGGAACTTTACGTTCGTTTTCAGCACCAGCCTTATTGACGTAGGTGTCTGTTACTGGATAACCCATGTCAGCATAATCTTGAGCAAGTTTCTGATACTGATAGAGCATCCCTGCAAAAATATCAATGATCATTTCGAACTCTTTACGATAAGTGCCCAAGTCTTTCATCTGCTTGACCACTTTTGACTTAATCGACTTTGCTGTAATTGGTTTAGCCAAAAACTACCTCCTTTCGTCAAAATCGCTTAGTTTTTACCCCCTTTTTGTTTGAAGGCCCCCGACTTGGAAAAAGTTCCCTTCACCGGTACCCTACTGGCCAAAATGAATTTTTAAAGAGGTGGGGGGTATCCATAAAATTCTTCAAATTCCTTTTTTCTCTTTCTTTGCCAAAATAATCCTTGATTGATAATCTTATCATTCTTTCTATCGTGAAACGTATTGTGTTTCTTGTTTGTTAGTGGCAAACAATTCCACTCGACGAATTCAAGTTCAGGATATTCAGATACAGGGAAGATATGATGTACCATTTCAGCTGCTACTGAAATTCCATACCTCAAACTTTCCTGACAAAGATAGTCGAACTTCCGCATAATCTTATCACGGAACTTCTTCCACTTCTTAGACTTCAAGGATGGTCTGACAGGTTTGTTGTACATAGCAAACCTCCTTTCCAATACTAAAAGGGACAGGCCAGTGACCTATCCCCTCTCATACAAGAAAACCATGCTACCATAATAAACCTTTTTTTGTGAGACTTCAAGATGTCTTTTGTCTCATTTTATTTTGTTTATAAAATCATAGGCCAATACAAAAACAAATACGAGTGGTAAGAAAAGAAATATCAATCCGTTCTCAACTAACTTTAATACATCACTTTTCCCCCAATCAAAAATAACGACTAAAAAAATTAAGGTTAAAAAATAGACAACTAGATATCCTAAAAATAATCCCAATGTTTCATCCTCCAACTATACCAATTTTATCCCTCACCTTCACATATCTTATATTTTGTTAA
>ERZ1674176.128-NODE-128-length-18904-cov-10.212319_pt1 | contig 18904 bp, 16 predicted proteins | sample MGYA00581288_ERZ1674176 | MGnify/ENA primary metagenome ERZ1674176 (study PRJEB41354, sample SAMEA4873327) | human saliva metagenome | biome: human-associated habitat [ENVO:00009003]; feature: mouth environment [ENVO:08000002]; material: saliva material...
TCAATCACCAATCCCCTTTGATATACTGACCACGGGCGCCACACGCTCTCTCGTTCGCTGGGAATCAATCACCAATCCCCTTTGATATACTGGAAACCCCGAGTTTTCGGCAGAAAACAGCCAAAAACTCGGGGTTCAACGTCAGAAAATCATGAGCTGTTCGGGGTTCCCAGCATCCTTCCGAGGCTTCGCGTTATCAAAACGGAGCCCCGTCGCCCACTGCCGATCCGTCAACGCCAGCACACGAACCTGCCCACCCTCCGGCAGATGAGTCTTTATCGCCCGCAACGTCGCATGATCCTGCCCGCCCGTCGGCCAGTACTTCACATAGACGCTGAACTGGACCATGCAGAATCCCCAATCCAACAAGTCGTGCCGAAACCGCGTCGCCTCGCGGCGCTGCTTCTTCGTCTCCACCGGGAGATCGAACATAACCAGACACCACATCGCATCGTCTGCCATCTCACTCACCGACACCAACCGCAGACGGCCCCTGCCACGACAACACGCGCAGTCGGTCGATGTCACCCTCCACGTAACGCCCGAAAGACTGGGCAAGCGCTTCAGCCACAGCAGGGATCCCGTGTCCATCTCCATCAAAGCGCTGGGATGCTGCCGCCACGAGAAGCTGCTTCACCGAACGATCCGAAGGAGACGCCGTAGGAGGAAGCTGCAAAGCAACCTCATCGATCGCTGGCCTAAACGGCTCAATCAGATCATCAGCAAGCGCGAAGGCGTTGCCCCGGCCACGGTGGAAGACGCCTAGCGCTGGAGCCAGACCCGCCGCTAAGACGGCACGCATTAGATGCCCACGCAGCACCGAGTACCCGTAATCCAGGCACGCATTGGCTCCGATGAGCTGCCCCGCTGCAGGCTGCCGACCCACACCCCGACCGAGAGCCCGCGACCAGTACAGGCGAGCCGCCTGGGCCTCCACGTTTCCAGGATCGCCCGACCGCACCTGATCCGCAAGCGCGAGGAGTTCACCGCTACCGCGAATCTTGAGGTTTTCCAGAACCGAAGCCTGTCCCTCGATTTTTGCCCGCACCAGCCGCGCCCAGGCATTCTTCTTCCGCGGCAGCGTTACCTCAGCCTGGGCTCGGTGGCGGGCCGCTACTCGGCCGTGATCAGACCATGAGTAGCAGCCGCCCTCCGGAATGCCTCTCCAATCACAGAAGAGGATGGCAACATCCGCCTCGGCCAGACGATGCAGAACAGCGGCGCTCAAGCTAACCTTCATACCCACGAGAACAACCGTGAGCTCCGCGACAGGCACGGTCGTAGGAGCGCCCCCGTCAGGACACACCTCCACCCCACCACGCGTCGACCGAAGCTCTCCTTCGAAACCACACAGGTCAATGACACGCCACTGCTCAGACATAGGGATTCACTCCAACGGCATGGTGACAGGAAGCGAAGCAGACGACCTAAAGCGTTCCTCACCCAGGCAATTTCGGCGAATCACACGCACACCCCCGGCACCAAACAGCTTATGTATCGTCGTAATCCAACCTTTAACATCAAGAACAGTCCGAATAGGTCCCTGTTCGTTATCATCAAGCCCCTCCTTCGAGAGCAGGTACGGACGCATCTTGATCTTCTTGGCTTCGGGAAAGCCAGCTACCCTCCAATGCTTGAGCTCTGGATACTGCTCCATAACCTGAGCAATCTTGCCTTCACTGTATGCTTCGGTTTCGACGACCAGTTCATCACCTCGCACCAACCATCCGATCTGGGTCGCCGTCCCGTCCGCCAGCGCCTTGCGAATCTTGGGTTCTGCCGTTCGCATCGAGATCGCGGAAGGCTTGAGTGGAGCCGTAAAGACATCTTGATGCTTCATGCGCATCAGGTCCACCTGGAACACTCGCACCATTGCATACGCAGTTCTCTTGCCGTCGATGCGGTAAATTCGCGCATGATGAATAGAGCTTCCAAGCTCAACATAGCCTCCTCGGACTTTCAAGCAAGCTTTGATTCCTTCATTCGAAAACTCGAAGAAGTTCAGCAGGTCCGACGGCCCCACGCGTGTTCCGTTCACCGAAATACTGCGCGAGGGGTTCTCGGGCAGGCCCTTCTTCGGATCAAAGTCCGGGCACCGGGTGAGCGCCGTCCACAGGGCCGGCGTCTCAGCGCGGTCAATCAGCTCGACCGGGAGAGCGGAACCGAGCCTGTGCTGTTCGCCGTAGCCCTTCGTGATGATCTGCTCGCCATCGGGTCGCTTCGGCGGACAGAAGGAGTGCACCGTCGCATCGTGAATAACGCTCGAACCAACCCGCAGACGAATGTTCTCTGCGAAAGGAATCGCGTTGTCGCTCAGCGCAATGTTGAAGAGTTCGACGCCGCGGAGCATCGATTCGCGCCAGGACTCGAAACGCTGGGATGCTTCGCCCGGCTTCCCATAGAAGTTCTTCCAGGTCTCCTCGAGCCCGGCGAGCCGCTGAGCGTCACGCATGTTCACACGCAGGGCGAGCGTGCGGGACACCGACGGGTTCATCAACGCGATCACGAGCGCATCCATCGCGTGGTGACGCCTATCGAAACGTGTCTTACCTCGGCCACCAATCAGATTGACTCGGCTCTCGAAGCCCGAGGCCTTCCGGGCCTCCGCCGTCAGCTGGCCACGGTAGACACCCACGGAGGGAACGGACTCTTCGTCGTGCGCGCGGTAGAAGCCCTCGATGCGAGTGCGCAGCTCGACCGCCATCCAGGCAACAGATTCCATCGATCGACCGTCGAACTCCTCGTCGGGCTTCTTTGATTTGAGGCGTGCCTTCACCTCTTTCCGAAGCTGCTGGAATTGTTTCTTCGACATGCCATTGTCCTGCTGCCACATATCGACACGATCGAGAGCACCCTCAAGAGAGACGCCGACATTCGCCGAGTTGGATGCAGCCCAAGTTGCGAACGGAATTGCATTCTTCATTTGGTTACACGCGTGGCACACTGCCGCCAGATTGGAGCGATCGTTCGTCGACGAACCGTCCGCGCGCGGAACAATGTGGTCCATCTCCGCTGTCGTGTAGGTGATCGGAGCGCCACAATACAAGCACTGACAATTCTGTCTCTGTAACGCAAAGTACCTGATCTGATCAGATCGATGAATCTTGCCCGACAGCTTCAGTTTTTCAGCCATGGCTGCGACAGCCGCCGCGTTCGCCTTACGACGCTTCTCGTTTGCCTGCATGAGCTCACGCGCAACCTTCTGAGACCCGAGACCGTCACGCGCATGCTCAATGTTGATGGCTGTCGGTTCTCCCCAGCGCTCCGTGGCGGCGTGCAGCCAGCGGCTCACCTGCTTGAGAACACGATCCACTGCAGGGTTGCCAGTCGGAGCCTCGATCGGCTCGACGGCGGGCTTCCAGTCATCCCCAACGTTGAATTCGATGCGGCGGGCAGTGTGCAGATCGACGCCATCACGCAACATCCTGTCCGTCAGGCGACGCAGGGAGTCCAGCGAATAGGCGGCTCGTCCCTGGGGTAACGAGATCTTCTCGAACTCGAGCTGATCGTCCTCGGTCGCCTGCTCAAGGAGTTCAGCGACCTCATCATTAACGTCACTGCTGTCTTCTGACCCGCCGGAGTTCGAGAAAGCGTCCACGAAGTAGCCGCGCTGCTCATCATCCGCTTCCTTCCACCATTCCTTGAGCCACTTGATCTTGCAAGCCAGGATCTTTTCGGTAGTCACATCCGTCGGAGGGGTGCGCAGGACCGGTGACCCGTCGAAGGAAGCCTTCGCGGTACCGCGCAGGTCTGAACGCTCGATGCCCAAGTTGTCCGCCAGGTCCTGCCAGGTAACCTCCTGCTTCAGGCCAGCGACAAGTAGGAAGTCCGTCAGTCCCTGCAGCTCATCCGGAGTGAGTGGACGTTCTTCACGCCCTTCACGAATGCGAAGGTTCGCGAGCACACTGACGATACGGAACTTCTGAAACGCGGGGTGCGCTTTTTCGGCACGCACGTGCTTCCCCTGGCCCGGCAGCTCGTCGTGGCCCACGAGGCCGCGTTCCTTCGCGCTCCCCTTGGGCGACTTCGCCTGGAAGACAGCGCGAATGAGCCGATCACAGTAAGCACGATCGATCTTCTGCATCTCGCAGATGCGGCGAATCTCCTCGGCGTTATCGCTCTGGTGCAGCTTCCCCGCGAGGATCCCCTCCGGTCCGCGAAGCTTGGGAGTTCCCACCTCCTTGTCGTAGTCGGGGTGAGCTAGATATGCGTTCACCAGCTGCCCAGGCGTCGTATCGACCGGGAACTGCCTCCCGAGCGACGCACTGATCCGCTCGTTAAGCCCCTTGAGGAAATCGCTCGGTTCCGTAGCCTGCAGCAGCGTCTCCACTTTCGCATACGGATTACGCCAGCCGCGGTGCCGTGCAATGTGTCGCAGAGCGATCGACAGTGCAGCCTGACGTTTCTCGTCGTCTGCGATATACCCCTCAAGCAGGCGCGCCCGAACGTGCCACGGCTCGGTCGGATACTTGAAGGCGGACAGATCGGGCAGCGGCCACCCAAACTCCTTTGAGAGAACGCGATCGAGATTCACCAGGCGCTGATGGCGCGTGCGGTAGAGGCGCCTCGTTCGACGGGCAACGCCGGCCGTCAGCTTTCGACTCTTCGCCGCCTTGTTTTCGTTCGGGTCGACGCCGGCGTCATGGATGAAAACCATGGAGTTGAGCAGCTTGATGGGCTGGTCATGACGGTCGACCTCGACCGCGCAGAAGCCGATGGATTTCAGGCCGACATCGATGCCGACGCGGTAGCGGATACCGGGGATGTTTTCTGAGGAAGTGCTCATGAACACATAGTGTCACACCGCACACACATTTGTGTCCGCTTTAAAAAAATACCGGGCCCTTCGCGGAGAAGGACCCGGTGGAGCATTCGGAGCCGCTAACGAGTCGGCTCTTACTGAGAATCAATCGCTTACAGTATACATCTCCAATTCCAGAGATGCAAGCCACATCCGCGAGGACTTTTCCGCGAGGCCACCCCACCCACTTCCGCGTGCCATTACGACACAATCGACACGATCCTGAAACAATGGGGGCATGTCGAATGACCCGAGTGAAAACCTGCATGGCTCGGACAGCCAGGAGCTGGCCGACGTGACGGCCGACACCGCGCGCGCCGGTGCCGAGCGAGCCGCCTCGACCCCCGCCTACACCTCCGATGAGGCGCCCGCCCCGCGCAGCGCCCTCTCGTCGTTCGAGGAGATCCTCAGCGGCACCACCCACGAGGCCGACGCCCCCACCGCCGACGAAACGACGGAAACGCTCGCCGACGACGGCGCGCAGGACCTGCAGGAGACCCTCGTGTCCTCCACTCCCCTCGTCACAACCGACGAGGCCGAGGCCTCCCCCGCCGCGCTCACCACCGACGCGGCGGCAGCAGCACAGACCACAGCGGAGACCACCAGCGACATCGCGCCCGAGACCGCGACCCCGCAGGCCGCGCCGCAGCAGCCCTCCCAGGAGCTCACTCCCGCCAACAGCGCCAACACCACGGGCAACAGCGCGGCAACGAACGCCAACAACGCCGTCGCCGCCCCCGTGCACCTGCCGCCCGCCGAGCCTCGCCCCTGGTACCGCTCGCGTCGTTCTTTCTCCGCGAAGGGCCGCGGCGGCCGCGTCCAGGTCGCCGGCCTGGGCCTGACCTACACGGACCACGTGACCGGCGCGGTCCTCCTCGCCAACATCGACCTGGGCTTCCGCGCCCGCTCGCTGAGCGCGATCCTGGACCCGACGGGCCGCCGCGCCCGCGCCCTTTTCCTGATCCTCGCTGGCCTCGAGGAGCCGCAGGCCGGCCGCATCGTGGCCGCCCCCTCGCGCTCGCTGGCCGCGCGCCTCGCGGGCCGCATCGGCTCGGTCGCGCTGATCCGCGCGGACTCCCCGCTCGACGAGTCCCTGACGATCCGCCAGAACATCCTCGCGCCCCTGTCCGCGACGGGCTCCGTCGCCGACTGGGATAACCTCGTGGGCGCCCTGCAGATCACGGGCCTCGCCCAGCGCGTCAACCTGCGCCCCTCTGAGCTCTCCGAATGGGAGCGCTTCAAGGCCCTCATCGCCCGCGCGATCGTGTCCGGCGCCGAGGTCTTCCTCATCGAAGACCCGGTCTCCCTACCCGCCGCCGCGCGCGAGGAACTCGGTCCCCTCCTGCGGTCCCTCGCGGACGCGGGCTGCGCGGTCGTCATCGCGACCCCGAACGCCGACGTCGCGGCCGCCTCCGACCGCGCGATCCTCCTGACGAACGGCCGGGTCGCGCTCGACGCACCCAACCCCTCGGCCGCGATCATCGCCGCCTCCCTGGAAGCCAACCCCGAGGACCCGAAGGCCCTCCTCGGCCCGATCCCCTCGGCCCTGCCCGCCTCCTTCGACGAGGTCGTCTCCCCCACCGGGTCCGCCTCGGCCCCCGCGTGGCACCCGCTCGGCACCTCCGACGAGGCCGGGGCACAGACCTCGGACGCTCAGCAGGCCTCCGAACCCGAGGAAACCGACCCGGCCGAGGCCGCCCTCGAAGCGGCGACCACCCGCGTGGCGGCCGCCCCCGCCCAAACAACCCAGTCGACCGAGGTCCCCCAGGCCTCGCCCGAGCCCCGCACCGAGACCGCGATGCGCGGCATCCCCGTCGTCGAAGCTGAGGACCCGGCCCTGGCCGAGCCCGAGGTCTCCGACCTGGTCGTGCGCGCCCGCAAGATCCTCTCCGACCTGCCCGGCTCGATCGCCCCGCAGGAGTAACGTAACGGTCACTGCGAGCCGCCATTCTTCGTGAGACACTAGGCGTATCAGGCGAGGCATCGCCTCGTTCCCCCGTACGCGCAGGAGCATCCATGACTCAGCCCACCCCTCAGCCCGGGCAGTACCCGCCCGCTGTCCCCGCACCCGCCGCCGGCGAGGCGCGTCCCAGCATCGGCGCCCTCTTCGCGTCGGTCACCGGCCAGATCTCCAGCATCATCCGCGACGAGGTCGAGCTGAACAAGGCGAAGCTGCGCGCCTTCGCGTCCAAGAGCGGTAAGGGCATCGGCCTTCTCGTGGGCGCCGCGGTCTTCGCGCTCTACCTGCTGGGCTGGGTCTTCCACACGATCGAGGTCGCCCTCGAACTCGTCGTCCCCGCGTGGGCGGCGTCGCTGATCATCGTCGGCATCCTCCTCCTGATCGTGCTGATCCTGGCGCTCGTGGGCGTCAGCTCTCTGAAGAGCGCGCAGGCCCACCGCCCCGACCCTGCCGCGTCGGTCGCCGCCACCAAGGAAGCCATCGAGAAGGGACTGGGCAAGTGAGCACCAACCTCGATACTCGTACCGTGACCGTCGGCGAGGCCGCACCCACCGAGCCGCGCACAGAAGCCCAGATCACCGCCGACCTCGAGCGTCAGCGCGCCGAACTGGCCGCCACGATCGACCAGCTGTACGCGCGCGTGCAGCCCGCAGCCCTCGCCCAGGAGGCGAAGGAAGAGGCCAGCGCCCGCTTCGCGTCCTTCAAGGAGTCCGCGTCGCTGACCCTGCAGGACGCCGCCGGCGGTAACGCCGAGGCCCTCAAGAAGGTCGGCGTCGTCGCCCTGTCCGCAGTCGGCGCTATCGGCGTGATCGTCCTGCTGGCGACCCGCTCGTCTCGTCGTTCCCGTCGCGAGGCCCGCCGCGCTGCCCGTGAGGCCGCCGCGCAGACGCTTCAGGCTCTCAAGTCCGACGTGACCGAGGCCCTGTAAGCACCAACTGACGCGAACCGGCGTAACTCCGGCCACACTGGCCGAGGGTTGCGCCGGTTCTATTTCCCCAGTTTCGTGGGCATCCGCGCCCCTTCACCCGCTCCGCTGAGCGCGCAAAACCCAATCCAAGGTGAGGTCAAGGCCCGTCATTAGCTATGATGGTCCCACGAAACATTTTGAACACCCAGGGAACCGCTTCACGCGGACCCGAACGACGCGGAGGGGGTCGACGCCATGGGGCGCGGCCGTCAAAAGGCTAAGCAGATGAAAGTCGCTCGGAAGCTGAAGTATTTCAGCCCCGACACCGACCTAAACGCACTTCAGCGCGAGCTGGCGGATGAGGACTCGTACCTGGCACACGTGCCGGCGGACGAGCCCGAAGAGGACGATGCGATCGACGACGACCTCTACTCGAAATACGCCGACTTCGCCGAGATGCCCGCGGAAGAAGACGACATCGATCCGGAACAGCTCGATGAGTCCTTCTGGACGGGTGGATCCTCCACTAAGTAACGGCTCAGCCACACGGCGGACCGAGAACCGGTCCGCCGCTTTGGCGTACCCGAAACACTATTTCTGACGCACGCGAACGCTCGGGCCCGCACGCGCCACCCCGCACACCCGCACCCACTCGCACACCCGCAGAAGGTCACCCGCACGACAAGGGGCCGAGGCCCGCAGGCCTCGACCCCTCTCACGCACTCAGAGCAGGCGCACCGCTCAGCGAAGCTCAGCTCAGCTCAGCTCAGGCCACGTAACGCTCAGCCGACGCGGTATTCGCCGTGCAGCAGCACGGCGCCCGCCTGGACGCCCTTCGTACCGGAGATGAGGCGCACGCCGGAGGAATCCGCGCCGAGGTCCGAAACCGACCCGAAGCCAGCCACGGTTCCGTCGGCGCCGGCCGACGTGACGGAGCCCAGGACCCACCCGGCCACCCCGGCCTCATTGATCGCGGAGAGGACCTCGGAGGCCACGGAGGACGAGACGACGGCGACCATGCCGACGCCCAGATTCAGGGAATCCTCCATTCCGACCCAGGTGACATCGCCGCCGCGGCGCACCCAGTCGAACACGGCGGGGATGGTCCACGTGGAGCGGTCGACGGTGGCGATGGCGCCCTGGGGCAGGACGCGCGACAGGTTCGCGGCCAGGCCGCCGCCGGTCACGTGCGAGTAGGCGTGGATACCGCCGACGCCGAAGCGCTCGACCAGGTCGAGGCACAGGCGCGTGTACAGGCGCGTGGGCTCGAGGAGCTCCTCGCCGAGGGTGCGGCCGAACTCGGCCACCTGGGACTCCAGCGAGGCGCCGACGCGGGAGACGACGGAGCGCACCAGCGAGTAGCCGTTGGAGTGCAGGCCGGAGGAGGCCATGGCGATGACGACGTCGCCATCGGCCACGCGCTCGGGGCCCAGCAGCTTGGAGGCGTCCACGACGCCGGTCGCGGCGCCCGCGATGTCGTAGTCGTCGGGTTCCATGACGCCCGGGTGCTCGGCGGTCTCGCCGCCGATGAGGGGCGTGCCCGTGGCCTCGCAGGCGCGCGCGATGCCGGTGACGATGGAGGCGATGCGCTCGGGGACGACGTGCCCGCAGGCGATGTAGTCGGTCATGAGGACGGGGCGCGCGCCAATCACGACGATGTCGTCGACGACCATGCCGACCAGGTCCTGGCCGATCGTGTCGTGCACGTCCATGGCCTGCGCGATCGCTATCTTCGTGCCCACGCCGTCCGTGGAGGTCGCGAGCAGCGGCTTCTCCATGCCCAGCAGCGCCGACGCGTCAACCATGCCGGCAAATCCGCCGGTCGCGCCCAGGACGGTGGAGTCGTGGGTGGCGGCGACGGCACTCTTCATCAGCTCGACGGCACGGTCGCCCGCAGCAGTGTCGACGCCAGCAGTCGCGTAGTCCAGGGGGATGTCGGTCATGGGTGGTGCCTTTCGCGGATGGCGCTCGACGAGGCCGTGTCTGGGTGGTCGGGTTGAGAACAACGCCCGCGGCGCCGGGTGGCGTCGCGGGCGTGGAGGTTAGCAGGGGGTGGCATCGGGGGTTCCGGGCACGGGGGTCCCGGCGGGGATCGTCTCAGGGTATTCGCCGGTGAAGCAGCCGATGCACAGGGACGTGCCCTGTCCGGTGGCACCAACCATGCCGTAGATCGACAGGTAGGCCAGCGAGTCGGCGCCGATGGATTCGCGGACCTGTTCGACGCTCATGGACGAGGCGATGAGCTCGGCGCGCGTCGGGAAATCGATACCGAAGAAGCACGGCCACAGCACCGGCGGGGACGAGATGCGGATGTGCACCTCGGCGGCCCCGGCCTCGCGCAGCATCTTGACGAGCGCGCGCTGCGTGTTGCCGCGAACGATCGAGTCGTCGATGACGACCAGGCGCTTGCCTTCGATGACCTCACGCAGCGGGTTGAGCTTGAGGCGGATGCCCAGCTGGCGCAGGGACTGCGTGGGCTGGATGAAAGTTCGGCCCACGTACGCGTTCTTCACGAGGCCCTGGGCGAAGGGAATCCCGGACTCCTGCGCGTAGCCGATCGCCGCCGGCGTACCCGAGTCGGGCGTGGGGATCACCAGATCCGCCTCAATGGGGTTTTCGCGCGCCAGCGCGGCACCCATCTCGTGGCGCGCGGCGACGATCCGGCGCCCGCCGATCGTCGTGTCGGGGCGGGCCAGGTACACATACTCGAAGACGCAGGTGTTGGAGCGGCGCACGGCGAAGCGGCGCGAGTGCACGCCCGACGCGTCGATCGAGATGAGCTCGCCGGGCTCGACCTCGCGCACGAAGGTCGCGCCACACAGGTCCAGGGCAGCAGTCTCGGAGGCGACGACCCAGCCGGAGGCCAGGCGGCCCAGCACAAGCGGGCGGTAGCCGTGCGGGTCGCGCGCGGCGTACAGCGTGTTCTCGTCCATGAAGACCAGGGAGAACGCGCCCTTGATGCGCGGCAGGACCTTCAGGGCGGCGCCGACGAGGGGCGCGGGCTCAAGGTCCTCAGCAAGCGACGAGGCCGGGGCGGCCTCGTCCCCATCGGTCTCGGACGGAGTCACGGACGGGGACGCGATGAAGGGGGTCGGCCCCGGGATACGGTCGGCCATACCCAGCAGCGCGGTCACGAGAGAGGTGTCGGTGGAGGCGCCGCGTTCGAAGTCCTCGCCGTCATCGGCGATCTCAGAGGCCAGTTCGCGCAGCTCGACCGTATTGGTGAGGTTGCCGTTGTGGGCCAGGGCGAGCGTGCCCGTGGGGGTGGGGCCCAGCGTCGGCTGGGCGTTGCGCCACACGTCCGCGCCGGTCGTCGCGTAGCGGACGTGTCCCAGGGCGATGTGGCCGCGCAGGCCCTGGAGGGACTGCTCGGAGAACACCTGCGAGACGAGGCCCTGATCCTTGTACACGAGGATCTGCTTGCCATTCGACGTCGCAATACCCGCGCTCTGTTGGCCGCGGTGTTGCAATGCGTAGAGGGAGAAGTAGGTCAGGCGGGAAACGTCCTCGCCCGGGGCCCATACTCCGAAGACCCCGCAGTGATCGTGCGGGTGATCGTCTCCGAAGAGTTCCTGGTCGGACAGTGTCATGTCTGGCTGCGAGACGGGAAGCACGCTCTCACTCTCGCACATTTTTTTGCACTTCGTTGCACGTATCCACGTTGTGGCGCGCACACGCAGGCCCCGCAAACATGACGCGCAGCGCGTAATTGCGCACGCTTTGCGGGGCAGAATCGGTCTCTCCAGTGTCGAGATGACACAATGGAGTGCAGCAATATTGAGGAGGAAACGTGGCCAATCCGACGCTGAGCGCCGTCATGTGGGGACTCGCCCTGCTGGTGAGCGCTGTGGCCGTCCTGTCATTCGCGCGAGGCCTGACACACATGTGGCGCACGGTCTCGGCGGGCACGCCCGACCCGGGGCGCCTGACCCCCGTGGGCAAGCGCCTCTGGGGCGTCATCTCCGCAGCCCTCACGCACCGCGAGTTCAAGGGCCGCCCCTGGATCAAGGCCGCCCACTGGCTCGTCATGGTGTCCTTCCCGATCCTCTTCCTCACCCTGGTGACGGGCTACGCCCAGCTGCGCGTCCAGACCTTCACGCTGCCCCTCCTCGGCAACTTCGCGCCGTGGGAGTGGCTCACCGAGGTCTTCGCCTGGGGCGGCCTGGCAGGCATCATCGCCCTGATGGTCGTGCGCCAGCGCGCCGGGCACGGCACAGCCGCCGAGGCGGCCCTCTCGAACGACGATCCCGACGCCGCTGCTGCCGCGGCCGACCCGGAAGGCACCCCGCCCTCGTCCCTGGCCAAGCCCCACCCGCGTGACTCCTCCCCGCGCGGCCTGGCCTCCCGCTTCCTGGGCTCGACCCGCTGGCAGGCGCTCTTCGTCGAGTGGGTCATCCTCATCGTGTGCGCGTGTGTCGTGGCCCTGCGCGGCCTCGAATACGCGCTGTTCAGCGCCACCCCGGGCCTCGAGGCCCACGCAACCGCCCTGCACTTCCCCCTCACCGGCTGGCTGGGCGCGCTCTTCGCGGCCGCGGCCTCCTCCTCGGCCGCCTCGCTGGCGAACGCGATCGTGCTGGTCAGCGCCCTCAAGGTCATCACCTCCATGACCTGGCTGATGGTCGTCGGCATCCAGACGGGTATGGGCGTCGCCTGGCACCGCTTCGTCGCGATCCTCAACCTGTACACGCGTCGCAACGCGGACGGCACGAAGTCCCTGGGACCGGCCGACCACATGCTCATTGACGGCAAGCCCGTGACCAGCGAGGACGACTTCGACGACGTCCCCGAGGACACGGTCCTCGGCGTGGGCACGATCGACGACTTCTCGTGGAAGGCCCGCCTGGATCTGTACTCGTGCACCGAGTGCGGCCGCTGCCAGGAGCTGTGCCCCGCGTGGAACACGCAGAAGCCTCTCTCCCCGAAGCTGCTCATCATGGGCCTGCGCGACCACATGGAGTCCGCCTCTAACGTGCAGATCGTCGAGCAGGAGGAGGGCCACCAGAAGCTCGAGGATGGGGAGGTCCTCCTCGACAAGGGCGTGCCGGCCTCGCCGCACTCTTTCGACCTGGTGTCCGCTCTGTCCCTGTCAGGCGCGACCGGGCCCGAGGGCGTCTCCGCGGTCACCGCTCCCCTGGTCCCCGAGGTCGTCTCCGAAGAGGTCCTGTGGGACTGCACGAACTGCGGCGCCTGCGTCGAGCAGTGCCCCGTCGACATCGAGCACATCGACCACATCCTTGACCTGCGCCGCCACCAGGTCCTCATGGAGGGTGCGTTCCCCCGCGAGCTGGGCCGCGCGTTCCGCGGCATGGAATCCAAGGCGAACCCCTACAACCAGGCGGCCCGCAAGCGCATGGACTGGGCGAAGAAGCTGGACTTCGACATCCCCGTCGTCGGCGAGGACATCGAGGACGCCTCCGAGGTTGACTACCTGTTCTGGGTGGGCTGCGCGGGCGCCTACGATGACACGGCGAAGAAGACCAGCGCGGCCGTCGCCGAGCTGCTGCACACGGCGGGCGTGTCCTTCGCGGTCCTCGGATCGGGCGAGTCCTGCACGGGCGACCCGGCCCGCCGCGCCGGAAACGAGGCGCTCTTCCAGATGCTGGCCGCCCAGGCGATCGACACGCTCAAGGAAGCCAAGCCCCAGAAGATCGTCGTGTCCTGCGCGCACTGCTTCAACACGATCGCCGGCGAGTACCCGGAGCTGGGCGGCTCCTTCGACGTCGTCCACCACACGCAGCTCCTCAACCGCCTGGTGCGCGACGGCCTCCTCACGCCGGTGGCGCCCACCGCCTCGCCTGCCTCCGCGGGCACGGACTCCACGGACGAGGCCGGGGCACAGTCCGCGGACAGTGCTCCCTCGGTCGGCGCGCCCCTGAAGGTCACCTACCACGACGCGTGCTTCCTGGGACGCCACAACCGCGTCTACGAGCCGCCGCGCGAGCTCGTGGGCTCCCTGCCGAACGTGGAGCTCGTCGAGATGCCGCGCAACCGCGACCGCGCGATGTGCTGCGGCGCGGGCGGCGCGCACGCCTGGTTCGAGGAGACGCGCGGGACCCGGATCGCGGACGCCCGCATCGTCGAGGCCGCCTCCACGGGCGCGGACGTCGTCGCGACGGCCTGCCCCTTCTGCTCCCAGATGCTCGGCTCCGCCTCGGGCACGTCCGCCGGCTTCGTCTCCTCCGACGCCGACCAGGGCGGCGCGAACAACGACGCCGCCACGGCCTCGTCGGGTGGGAAGCTCCCAGAGGTGCGGGACGTGGCCGTCATGCTGCTTGAGTCCGTCAAGCGCGGCCAGTAACGCACGCACACAGACAAGAGGGTGGCCCCGCAGGAAAACCTGCGGGGCCACCCTTTAATGAAAGAAAATCAGTCCTCGACGCCGACGATGACGTTGGAGGCCTTGATGACAGCGACAGCCTTGGAGCCGACGGTCAGGCCAAGTTCTTCGATGGCGGCGTTCGTGATCGACGAAGAGATGACCAGGCCGGGGGCGACCTCGATCTTGACGATGCCGTTCACGGCGCCCTGAGAGACCTCAACGACGGTGCCGGGGAGCTGGTTGCGTGCAGAGAGCTTCATGGTATGTCCTTTCCTTCGTGTGGATATGAAAACACATTCACCTTAGCGGGTGACACCCCCACCGTCTACAGGTGGCCTATTCCCCGTCCTCAGGGGAGATTTCCTCGAGGCCGACGAGGAAGCCGTCCTCGTCGATGACGTTGCCGCCCACCAGGGTCGCGATCATGCCGGCGGCCTTCTCCACGTCCTGGGTCGAGCGCAGGCGCTCGAGGCGAGCGGTGCGGCTCATCGCGCCAACGCCGGGCGTCGGCGCGGAGGTGGGCAGCCAGCGGACCTGGTATTCGATAATGGCTCCGGCCGTCCACGGCTCCCAGCGCAAGACGCGCGGCGGCGTGGGCACGGCGTGGACCTCGATCATCATGTCCGAGCGGTGGCCGATCGGACTCATGAGGGCGTAGCCGTCGACGACCTGCGGCTTGTCGCGCTGTGCCTCGTGCTCCTCGCGGGCCTTGGCGATCTTGGAGGCGATGTCCTTGCGCACCGGGCCCAGCTCGGCCTTCAGCTTCTCGATCTGGGCGATCTGCGCGGGGGTCAGCGGGACGGGCTTGGGGGCCTCGGGCGTGATGTCGCGCGCGTCCTTCATCTGCTCGAAACCGGCGCGCTCACGCATCGCGGAGAGCAGATCCTCGGGGTTGATCCAGCGCGGCGAGTACACCGTCAGGTTCACTGCCGAGTCGGCGTCGGGGACCATGACGTAGCCGCTGCCCGCGACGCGCAGTCCGCCCGCGAGGCGGCGGGCCATGCGGCGCAGCGCCTCGAGCACGCGGTACTCCAGGCCCGTGGGCAGGCCGTCGGGGAACGCCTTGTCCCACTCGCCCATGACACCGTTGTTGTGCTGGCGGGCGGGCGCCTGCGGGCAGCGCAGGACCCACGCGTTGGACAGCGAGGCCGGGGTGCCCAGCGCCGCGCGCGTCGGCTGGTCGAGGGTCCACGGGCCTTCCAGCTCAGCGTCGGAGGAGAGGCGCAGGCGTCCCGGGGCGATCCATCCGGCCTCGTCCCACATGGAAATCGCGAGGGCCTCGAGCTCGGCGGGATCAACCGCGTCGGAGACAAGGAACAGGTGATGCTCGCGCGCAACGTCCAAGTCGAGGACGCCGGCGGGTTCGCTCACCTCGATGGCGGCGGCGATCGGGATGGTGGCCTCAGCGCTCGTGACTTCACCGTCGGCCGCGATCTGGAAGGCAGCGTCCGTCGAGGTCATCGTCGTCAGGCCGACGTTCGTCTGGGTGAGCGGGTTATCCGTCACGCTCATCGGCGTCGGGTCCGCGAACGAATGGGGGGCCGAGGCCATGCGCTCCTTGAGGGAACGCCTCACCGGCGCGGCCTGAGGGGCCTCGTCCCTGTTGGTGACCTGCTCACGCGGCGTCATACCGGGCAGAGCAACGCCCTGAATGACGCCCGTGCGCGTCTGACTGGGAGCCACCGGTGGGATGCCGGCCTCAACCTCGTGACCGGCGCTTCGCTGCGGCGCGATCTGCACCTGAGGAACACCCATGACGGGCGTCGGTTCGGGCGGCTCCGGCGGGGGCGGTGCCTGCAGGTCAGCCGGCTCGGGAGCGGGAGGCTCCGGCAGGTCGGCGGAATCCGGTGCTGGCGGATAGCTCGCCTCGCGGGCCGCACGCTCGGCACGCTCGGCGCGCATGCGTTCAAGCCGGGAGGGCGGTGGAGGAGGAAGAGCCGACATCGGGTATCACCGTTCGATGCGGGTGCGCGTAAAGCGCTCGTGGGTGCGCGAGGGAGTCGGCCCGCGCTGGCCCTGGTAATGAGAGCCGAGGCCGCTGGAACCGTAGGGGTGCTCGGCCGGGGAGGACAGGTCGAAGAAGCATAGCTGCCCGATCTTCATGCCGGGGTAGAGCAGGATCGGCATCGTCGCCGTGTTCGACAGCTCCAGAGTCACGTGGCCCGAGAAGCCGGGGTCAATGAAGCCCGCCGTCGAGTGGGTGAGCAGGCCGAGGCGGCCCAAGGAGGACTTGCCCTCGAGGCGCGCGGCAATGTCGTTGCCGAGGGTCACCAGCTCGTAGGTGGCGCCCAGGACGAACTCGCCGGGGTGCAGCACGAAGGGCTGATCGGGGCCCACGTCGACCTGGTGGGTGAGGTCCGACTGGTCCGCCGCCGGGTCGATCACCGGGTAGCGGTGGTTATCGAAGAGTCGGAACAGGCGATCGAGGCGCACGTCGATACTGGCCGGCTGGACCAGGTCCCGGTCGAGCGGGTCGAGCTGGATACGTCCAGAATCCAGAGAGGCCTTGATGTCGCGGTCACTGAGCAGCATGACTCGATTGTCGCATACTCAGCGCCGCGACAACAGCCTCAGGGGATCACTGCAGGGGCTGGCCCTGAGCGTCGTATGCGTACGAGCCCGCGCGAGCGATGATCATGATGAACTCAATGAACGCCCAGATGGCGGCGATAGGCGCACCAATCACGGTGATCGTCAGAATCAGCTGAATGATGCCCTTGGTGGTGTAACCCAGGTAGAAGTTGTGGATACCCAGGGCACCCAGGAAGAACGCCAGGAGCAGCGCGACGATCCACTGCTTGGGAGCACCAGCGGCGAAGGGCTGACCGTAGGCGGGCTGACCGTAGGCGGGCTGGCCGTAGGCGGGCTGGCCGTAGGCCTGCTGGCCGGCCGCGTAGGCCGCCTGCTGGTTCGCATCGGGGCCGGGAACGCCGTAGCCCTGCTGGGCGTCGTACGCGGTGCCGTAGGTCGTCGCGCCGGGGGTCGCCGTGGCCTCGTCGTAGCCGGGGGTCGAGGCCTGGGGGAAGGCGGGAGCCTCAGCGGCGTCCTCGGGCTGGAAGGGGGTGGCCTGCGGATCGGGCGTCGTCATGGGAAAGCCTTTCGATAGACATGGGGGCCGAAATGGCCGTACCGGTACAGGGTAGCGTGCGGTCGGCACTTGGCGATACCCAGTCCATCCCCGATACCCCCCTGATCAATCCCGGAGAACACCACCCGGTCAGAGAAAAGGCGCGGGGCCCGGCGTAATGCCGGGCCCCGCGCTCGAGGTTACTCACGCGCACCCACTGTGCGCATGAACACAACTCAGACGGTAGGAACGCCGCTGGCGTCCTTCTCGTAGATCCACTTGCCCATGAAGGTCAGGACGGCCATGGCGAGCAGAGCGAGCCACCACACGTAGTTGAGCAGGCCGATAAGGGTCGAGATGAAGCCGAGATCCAGGAAGCCCAGCACGACGAACGCGATGGTGATGACAAGCTTGTAGATGCCGTACTGGGTGTAGCCGAGGAAGAACTCACCGGCGCCGAGGCTGCCGAGGAACAGGTTGAGCAGGCCGGCGACGATACGGGACTTGCCCTGCGCAGGCTGATTGAAGACGGGCTGCTGAGGAGCGGACATAGTGCCTCCTATGTGTTGATGGGAGCCCATAAGGGCATTCTTGAAAACACGGTAAGATTAGCGGAACCTTCTGATTTTGTACAATACCCATCCGTTATTATGGAGCAGATCACAGCATAGTTCCTTTCGTTCATCACGATGAAGTTTTGTTCCATAGACTGACTGAGTGTTCATCAATCCATCGGCGGAGGCCACACGAGCACTCCACTGCGACCTGCCCCATTGGTTCGCGACGCACAAGCGCGACCTACCAATGCGCGCAGCCGACGTCTCTGACTGGGGGACCCTCGTCTTTGAGATCATGAGCCAGCAGACGCCCATCGCGCGCGTCCAGCCGATCTGGCTCGAATGGATGGAACGCTGGCCCACGCCGGCGGACGTGGCGGCCGCTTCCTCCGCCGACATCATCGTTGCCTGGGCAAACCTCGGATACCCTTCCCGCGCCCTGCGTGTCAAGGCCTGCGCGGCCGCGATCGTCGAGAAGCACGACGGAGAGGTCCCTCTCTCCCTCAAAGAGCTGACGCTCCTGCCGGGCGTCGGTAGCTACACCGCATCCGCGCTGCTCGCGTTCCGCCACGGAATCCGCGTGCCGGTCCTAGACACGAACGTGCGTCGCGTGCTGGTCAGATTTCTGGACGGCCGGGAGTTTCCTCCCCACACCACCCCCTCGAAAGCGGAAACGATGCGGGCCGACGCAATGTTGCCCAAAGACGGGCACCACGCGGCCGAGGTCAGTTTGTCTCTCATGGAATTCGGGGCCCTGGTCTGCACGCAGCTCAACCCTTCCTGCGACGAGTGCACGATCCACGACAACTGCGCGTGGGCCGCCGCCGGATTCCCCAAGGACGAGAAGCGTCCCACGCCCCAGCCCTACGCGGGCACCGACCGCCAGGCGCGCGGACGCATCATGAAGGCACTGCGCACCGCCCACTTCGAGGGCACCGACGGCCTCACCAAACGCAAGGTCCTCGACGCCGCCCGCATCGATGGGGGCGACCGCTACCAGCCCACCCGCGTCTACCGGGCACTCCTGAAGGAAGGCATGATCGTCTACAACGAGCACACCAAGCGCGTCACGCTCCCCCGCTAACACTCATAGCACGAGGCCGGGGCAGCCCGCGCCCGCCGCGCGCGGACCCGGGACGCGCCCACGGCCTCGTCAGTGAATCAGTAGCGGATCGCGTCGATCGGCTTGATGCGCACGGCCGCGAGCGCCGGGACGATGCCGCAGAGGGCGCCGATGCTCGTGGAGATGGCGACGCCGGCGATGGCGGCGCCGGCGGGGAAGGCCGGGGTGTC
>ERZ1674176.132-NODE-132-length-18160-cov-5.431041_pt1 | contig 18160 bp, 24 predicted proteins | sample MGYA00581288_ERZ1674176 | MGnify/ENA primary metagenome ERZ1674176 (study PRJEB41354, sample SAMEA4873327) | human saliva metagenome | biome: human-associated habitat [ENVO:00009003]; feature: mouth environment [ENVO:08000002]; material: saliva material...
GATAAGGATTCCTATGTGATCTCATTTAGGGGTGAAGAGTATTCCCCTGACGAAGTAGTCCACTTCGTCATCAATCCAGATCCAGATATTCCATACATTGGTACTGGTTTTAGGGTGACGTTGACAGATGTGGTTCAAAGTTTGAACATGGCGACCAAGACTAAAAAAAGCTTCATGAACGGTAAGAACATTCCTAGTCTTATCGTCAAGGTTGACTCGTCTAGTGCTGAACTAGACTCGGAGCAAGGGCGTGAGCGTATCGCTGAGAAGTATTTAAGTACTAGCAGAGTCGGCGCTCCATGGATTGTTCCAGAGGCATTGCTGGACATTCAACAGGTAAAGCCGCTTAGTCTAACGGACATCGCTCTAAATGAGTCTGTCGAATTAGATAAAAGAACAGTTGCAGGTCTATTAGGAGTACCTGCTTTTATTTTGGGCGTGGGAGAGTTCAATAAGACAGAGTATAACAACTTTGTAAATACGACTGTCATGAGTATCGCTACCACTATTACTCAAACACTAACCAGAGACTTACTTTTGTCTAGTAATCGTTACTTCAAGCTAAATCCTCGCTCGCTCTTCTCTTACAACATTACAGAGTTGTCTGAGGTTGCACGTCAAATGACAAACAGTACTGCAATGCGTCGTAATGAGTGGAGAGATTGGCTTGGTATGGCTCCTGATCCTGAGATGGAAGAGTTGATTGTCCTTGAGAACTTTATCCCTCAAGAGAAGATAGGAGACCAAAATAAATTGAAAGGAGGTGAGGAAGAGAATGCAGAAACGGAATAGTTATCGTGCCACTCAATTTCAAACGAGAGAAGAAGACTCTGGTGATTTGATTTTGAGTGGCTACTTTATCAAGTTTGACGAGGAGACGGAATTGTGGCCAGGCTACTGTGAAGTTATCAAGCGTGCTGGAGTTGAGAAAGCTATCAAAGACGCTGATATCAGAGCTTTATTTAACCACGATGATAGTCTTGTTCTCGGTCGAACAGGTAACGGAACTCTGACACTGGGTGTTGATGATGTTGGTCTTTTTGGAGACATCATCATTAACAAGGATGATCCTCAAGCTGTTGGAGCCTATGCCCGTGTTAAGCGTGGAGATGTTATCGGATGTAGCTTTGGCTTTATCCCGATAAAAATCGAAACAGAGGAACGTGAAGATGGTTCGTATCTGGACACTGTCTTAGAACTAGAAATCTTTGAAGTGAGCCCATGTACTTTCCCAGCCTATCCACAAACGGAAATTGCTGCACGACAAAAAGACTTTGAAAGTCAGAGCCGTGCTAATCGTGAAGCGCTAGACAAGCGCAAGAAAGAAATTAAGGAGAAATTTAAGCTATGAATAAGGCGTTAATCTTTGGTGCTCGTATGCGAGCAAAAGCAACTAAGGTAGTTGAGTTGGAAGAAACTATCGAAGAATTGAACAAACGTTCGGTTGTTGAGTTAGAAAAGTTGGATCGTGCTGAAACTGATGAAGAAGTTTCAGCAGTTGAAAAGACTGTGGATGATCTTCAAAAGGAAATTGAAGAAAAAGAAGCTGAAAAAGCGCAGTTGGAAAAAGAAATCGATGAGTTGGAAAAACAAATCGAGGAGCAAAACCGTAAAGCACCAACTCCAGGCAAAACGGAAAAACGAGGAGGAAAAACATTGGAACAACGTGAAGCATTTAACCATTACCTTCGAACAAAAGAAGTGCGTGCTGATGGTCTCAAATCTGCTGAAGGAGAAGCAATCATCCCTGTTGAATTGATGACGCCTAAAGAAGCGAAACAAGACAAGACAGATTTGACTTCATTGGTCAACATCGTTAATGTCAAGAATGCAAGCGGTAAATGGGCAGTTGTTAAATTGACTGACCAAACAATGAACACAGTTGAAGAGTTGGAAGAAAATCCTGAATTGGCTAAACCAACTTTCACAAAAGTGAACTATGAAATCAAGACACGTCGTGGACATTTGCCAGTGTCTCAAGAATTGATTGATGATGCTGACTACGATGTGATGGGATTGGTTGCTAAACAAGCTAAGAACCAAGAACGTATCACTAAGAATAAAGAAATCGCTAAAGTTCTCAAGACAGCTACAGCTAAAAGCGCAGCTGGTTTGGATGGCTTGAAAGATATTCTCAACGTGGAATTGAAACCTTACTACGATGCAACTATTGTATGTACCCAATCTATGTTTGCTGCTCTTGATAAAATCAAGGACAAGGACGGTCGCTACATGCTTCAAACAGACATCACATCTCCAACTGGCTACAAGTTCGCTGGTCGTGTAATCGATGTTTACCCTGATGATATTATCGGAGATGCTAAAGGTGAAATGAAAGCCTTCATCGGTGACGTTGGAGAATTTGCGACATTGTTTGACCGCGCTCAGACAACTGTCAAATGGCAAGATGATAAAATCTACGGTCAATATCTAGGAACTGCAAACCGTTTCGATGTTAAGAAAGTGGATGAAGCAGCAGGATTCTATGTGACTTACACTGACGCTGCAGGGTAAGGAGGGAGCTGATGGCTTATCAAGTAATCCGTCCTTTTAAGGATTTGAGAGACCCTCAACAATATGAATATCAAATCGGGGATATTTATCCCCGAAAAGGATATAGAAGTAGCAAGACCTTCATTCAAGAGTTGTTAGATGGGTCGAATAGTGCAGGATCTATTTTCTTGACTAAAATCGATGATGACGATATTTCCGAAGGAGAACCAGAACCTCAAGAACCCGAAGAGGAAGATGAGGAGTAGTTATGGACAAGTCTCAATTATTAGAATTACTAAAACTAAAATTGGGTATAGCAACAAAACTACGTGATAAGCCTTTGGAAAAAATCATTGAAGCTGTCATAACTGAACTGGAAGAAAATTTGGGGGTTTCGCTTGAATCAGAAAATGCTGAACACCAAATGTTTGTAGTTGATTATGCAGCCTTTCGCTATGAGGGTGGGGTGGACATGCCACGCCACCTTTTATGGCGGTTGCATAATTTGAAATTGAGGTAATCAGATGGCATGGAACAATGAGATTACATTGATCTCAAGGGTTAAAACAGGATTAGATAAATTGCACCAACCTCTATTTGAGGAAAAGCGATTGACTATTTTGTGTCGTAAGCGTTCCATAACTCGTTCTGAATTTTATCAGGCTAGCCAGGTTGGACTTAGACCAAGCCTTATCCTTGATATTCATAGCTTTGAGTATAACAACGAGGAAGAAGCGGAATTTAATGGGAAACGGTATCGTATTCTCAAGACATTTCCGATTGGTTTAGAAATTTTGGAGCTGACCTTGATGGAGGAATTGCCATGAGTGTAACAGGTGACCTTTCAGCAGAAATCGCTAAAGCACTGAGCGAATATTCTAGTAAGTTAGAAGATGAGATTGACGCTATCGCACAAGAGTTAGGTGATGAAGCTGTTGCGACTTTGAAAGCGACAAGCCCAAAGAATAAAGGAAAGTATGGAAGAGGATGGCGTCTTAAGAAAAACGCAAAAGGCTCATACGTGATCCATAATGCTACAGGCTATCAATTGACACACCTACTTGAAAACGGCCATGTTTTAAGGAATGGTGGTCGCAGTCGTGCTATCCCTCATATCCAACCTGTAGAAGAAAAGCTAATCAATTCCTTTGAACGTAAAGTTAAGGAGGCTATTCAAAAATGAAATTATCTGACCTTGTCGATATTCTAAGTCAAGCAAATCTACCTATAGCCTATCGTACGTTTGAAACTGGACACGTTCCTCAAACACCTTACCTTATCTACTTTGAATCACATCCAGATATCAAAAGAGCAGACGACGAACAGAAATACCAGATTAAATCTGTGACTGTAGAGCTTATCTTTGAACGTAAAGACGAAGATTTGGAAGAATCCTTGGAAGAGTTGTTGTCTAAACATCAACTTGTTTTTGAGGTATCAGAAGAAAGCTATATCCCGACAGAAAGGCTATCTGTCAAGCCTTATACTGTTTATTTGTACTAAAGGAGAAGAAGATGACAAAAACAGAAAACAAAGTAACCTTTGGATTGAAAAACGTGCATATCGCACCAATCGAAACTATCAATGGGGAAACAAATGTCATTAGCTACGGGAAAATTTTCCGTTTCCCCGGAGCGATGAACTTGGAGCTAGAACCAAAAGGAGAATCGAAAGCAATTCCAGCCGACGATGTGGACTACCACTTCATGAACTCAAACGAAGGGTATGAAGGGAAATTGAAAGTACCGCATATCACAGAAGAGTTCGCGACGAAAATTCTAGGAGAACTCAAGGATGAGCAAACAGGAGTATTGACTGAAAAAGGCGATGCTTCAACTAAACCGTTTGCTATTATGTTTGAATTTTCAGGAGATCAAAACAAGACTCGCTACGTTCTCTACTACTGCTCTGCTAGTCGTCCATCGAACGGCTCGGCTACTAAGAGCGGAACAACTGTCAACGAGCGTGAACTTAGCTTCAAAGCTTCACCACGTCCACTTGATAGCGTCGTGAAACGTTCGATTACGTCTGCAGACAAGAAAGAAGTGTATGACGCTTGGTTTTCTAGCGTTTATGAGCCAACATCTCTAGGATAAGGAGTAAAGAATGCGTCGAAGTATTAAAATCAGTAATAAGCGCTATGAGCTTGCAACAAATGCCTATACTCCAATCGCTTACAAGAACGAGTTTGGGCAGGATTTTTTCAAGGACCTTTTAGGACTTTTGAAAAATAAGCAATTGGTAGCTCAATTAAACCAATTGGAAAAAGGTAATGATTTGGTAGCAGAAAGCGTCGACCTATCTCTTTTAGAAGATTTCGATATTACCTTTTTCTATCGTCTATTTTGGGTATTTGCTAAATCTGGCAATCCTAAAACTAAACCATTTGATGATTTCTTCATGGAGATGGAAGAGTTTCCTCTTGACGAAGTTTGTCCGCTAATGATGGAAATGTTGAATACGGTACTGCAAACAAAAAAGAAACAGACACATCAGAAACAGCAAGCGAAGAAGCCTTCACGGTAGAATCCTATCTATCTTGTTGCAAGGAAACTGGCTTATCTATCGATGATCTCAAGCACATTTCCATTGGGATGGCGTTAGATTATCAGACAGATTATGTCAATTTGCGTAGCAAAAATAAAACGGGTAGTCGGAAGGCTACCCAAGCTGATTTTGATGCATTTTAGAGAAAAAGCGAGTGCTGAGAGAGTGATTGTGAGGACAAGTTCCTTTAGTTGACTAGTGTTCTGGTCATAGAAAACCTCTCAGGGCTCCTTATTTTTAAGGAAAGGAGGAAATATGGCAGGAAATATCAAAGGGATAAAAATTGAAATCGATGGCGATACCCAGCCCTTACAAAAAGCGTTAAAAGGTGTCAATCAAGAGTCTGCTAACGCAACAAAAGAGCTGAAACAAATTGATAATGCTTTAAAGTTTGATACTGGGAATGTTACCTTACTAACCCAAAAACAAGAAGTCTTACAGAAGCAAGTTGGAACCACTCGGGAAAAACTAGAAACCTTAAGACAAGCTCAATCTCAAGTTGAGGAGCAGTTTAAAAAAGGAGATATTGGCGCAGATCAGTATCGTGCTTTCCAGCGTGAAGTAGAAGTGACTCAAAATCTCCTAAAAGGATATGAGGGAAAACTAGCTAGTGTCAATCAAGCTCTTGAGGGTAATGGGAATGCAACCAAGAATAACCAAACTCAACTGAAAGAATTGCAGAATGAGCAAAAACTACTTGCCAGCGAATCTGAAAAAGTAGTTAGTTCGTTTAAACTGCAGGAAAGTCAGATGGGTGCCAACGCTAGTGAAGCTGACAAGTTGGCATTGGCTGAAAAGAAGATTGGCGCACAATCTGAAATTGTCGCTCGCCAAATTGAAAACCTTGAAAAGCAGTTAGAAATCACTAAAAAAGAATATGGTGAAAACTCAGCCGAAGCTAACAAGATGGAAGCAGAGCTGAATCAAGCTAAGACTGCTTTTAACAATCTCAACAATGAGATGAAGGGGACTAAGTCTGTAGCGGATAGCGCACAAGAAAGCTTGGGTGAGATAGCTAAAGCTGCAAGAGCTGAACTACTCCAACAGTTTAGTGAGAAATTGGGTGATATTTCAGAAAAACTTGTTGACGTTGGGAAAGAAGCTATTGAAGCTGCTGCTTCAATGCAAGCAAGTAATGCCCAATTTAGTACAGTTTTTGGGGATATGGAAGGTCAAGCTAGAGAGGCTCTTAATAATATTGGGAAAGAAATGTCTATTGTACCATAACGATTACAAGGAAGTTTCACCCAAATGGCCTCCTTTGCAAAAACATCTGGTCTAGATACAGCTCAAGCCTTAGATTTATCTACTAGGGCAACTAAGGCAGCGGCAGATGGTGCTGCTTTTTACGACAAATCTATTGAAAGTGTTACTGAGAGCCTTCAATCATTTCTTAAAGGAAACTTTGCCAACGATGCGGCTTTGGGGATATCTGCAACAGAAACAACTCGTAATGCGGCAGCAAATAAACTGTACGGCAAGTCATTCAAGGATTTGAGCGAAGCGCAAAAGCAATTAACTTTGCTTCAAATGGTTGAAGACGGGAATGAACTTTCTGGGGCACTTGGTCAAGCTGCAAGAGAATCTGACGGCTTAGAAAACGTCATGGGGAATCTAAAACAATCTGGAACTAATGCCTTAGCTGCATTAGGTCAACCTCTTTTGGAAATGTTGATTCCTGTTTTTCAAGCTTTAGGAAACATCATAAAAGGTGTAGCAGATTGGTTTGGTACTTTGCCTGGCCCGATTAAAGAATTTGTTGTCATTTTAGGGACAGTTGTTACTGCTGTAGGAGTTATAGCACCGATATTCCTAACTTTACAAGCAGCTGCAACAGCTCTTGAACTTTCAATAGGAGGCATGATTGCCGCCGCCTTACCAATCATTGGGACAGCAGCTGCAATAGCGGCCGCAGTTGCAGCGGTCGTTGTCATTTTGAAATACTTATGGGAAACAAATGAAGGATTTCGTAACGCCGTCACAGTTGTGTGGGAGGCTATTTCATCTGTCATCAATACTGTTGTAGGTGAAATTTCAAATTTCATCATGAGTATTTTTGGAACGGTTGTAACTTGGTGGACTGAAAACCAAGAACTAATACGTTCAATTACGGATGCTGTCTGGAATGGCATTTCCGCTATCATTAGCGCTGTTATGACTGTTATAGGTCCTCTTATAGAGGGAGAGTGGAATAATATTCAGATTATCACCTCTACAGTTTGGGAAGTGATTAAAACTGTAGTTGAGACAGCTATTAACGTTGTTTTGGGTATTATCAAGGAAGTGATGCAGATCATTACTGGTGACTGGTCGGGCGCTTGGGAAACCATCAAGAGTGTTGGAGAAACAATCTGGAATGGGATTGCAAGTGTCATTGGGACTATCTTTAATGGCATAGCGCAGGTATTGTCTAACATTTGGAACACCATCTCAACGGTTGCGTCAACTGTTTGGAATGGTATTAAATCTACTCTTTCAGGAATATTTGATGCTATTTCAAGCTCGGTCTCAAGTGTCTTTAATGGTATAAGAGATACGATTAGCAATATCTGGAATAGTATTCAATCAACCGCAAGTAGCATTTGGAACGGTATTAAAGATACAATCGGCAATGCTATTAACGGTGCTAAGGATTTAGTTGGTAGTGCAATTGAAGCTATTAAGGGATTCTTTAACTTTGAATTTAGATGGCCTCACATCCCTCTACCACACTTTAGTATTTCAGGCTCTCTTAACCCAGTTGACTGGTTGAGTAACGGGTTGCCAAGTATTGGCGTAGAGTGGTATGCCAAGGGTGGTATCTTGACCAAGCCGACTGTTTTCGGTTCAAACGGAAATAGCCTTATGGTTGGTGGAGAGGCTGGGAACGAGGCTGTCTTACCACTAAACGAACGCACCTTGGGAGCTATCGGTCGTGGAATTGCTCAAACAATGGGAGGTCTGTCTCCTGTTATCAATGTCAGCATTAGCGGAAACAACATCAGTGAAGAGATGGATATCAATCGCATTGCTGACGTTGTCGCTCAAAAGATTGCGGATGAACTGCAACGTAAAACACAACTTAGAGGAGGAATTGCATGATCAAACATAATGAATTGGTGATTGATGGTGTAGCAACCTCCTCTTTTCCTTTTGATGTCATTGTAGAAGAAGCGCCATCCATCGTGATTGCCAATAGTAAGACAAAACTATGGGAGCATGATGGAATTAGCGGAGCTATCCTGCAAACCAATCATCATAGAGGGATGGTTGAGAAATCCTATACACTTCACTTAGTCAAACCAAAAGAAGAGGACTTGAACCGTTTTCTGGCTCTCTTTGCCAGGGAAAACTTTTGGCTTGAAAGTGAACGTGTTAAAACCACTAAGATGTGGTGTTACAAGGTAAAAATTTCCGAGACTACTAGAAATCGTGCAGGATATTATGCGCTCAAAGTAACATTTGAGTGTCATCCTACAAAATTTTTTAAAGCTACGGACAATCAGACCTTCTCAAGAAGTGGCACTTTAAGAACCAAGGGCTCTGCTTTGGCTTTTCCGACAATTACCATAACTGGCCAGAGTACGACTGAAGTTAGTTTTACAGTGGATAGGCAGGTCATTCGCTTAGAAAGACTGTCCGGAAGAGCCATCATGGTAAATAACCCTAACAACCCGAGTTTCTTGGACGGAACAGGTTCCAGAATTAAGTGGACAGGGGATTTTATCACGATTGACCCAATCAAGAAGCAAGATGTTGGGATTGTCTTAGGTGCTGGTATTAGTTCCATGACGATTGAAACTGTATGGGGGTGGGCATAATGCTATATTTGCTTGAAAGTGATACTCGTAACGTTAAATGGAACGGTATTCCACTGCATGAAGCGACTTCAGCAGTCATAAAAGAGCAAATGAACGGGGATTTCATCCTTACTGTTCGCTACCCTATCACGGACTCTGAGATTTGTCAGCTTTTCCGTGAGGATATGTTGATTAAGGCGCCAGCGCCTGTGATTGGACCTCAGCTGTTCCGTATCAAGAAGCCAGTAGAGAATGATGATCATTTAGAAATCACTGCTTATCATATCACTGATGATGTCATGCAGCGGTCTATCAATCCTCTGTCTGTCAACAAGGAAAGTTGCTGGCAGGCTCTTTCTCAATTGGTACAGGTTGCTAAGTCTCCTATCAACGATTTTTCATTTACCAGTGATATCACGGACAGGCGCACCATCAACACGAAAGAAGTAGAAACACTCTACAGCGTGTTGATGGATGGCGCTCACTCAATCGTGGGAACGTGGGAAGGAGAGTTGGTTCGGGATAATTTCGCTATCTCAATCAAGCGAAATCGAGGAGAGGACAGAGGTGTTATCATCTCTACTCACAAAAACCTTAAATCCTATCAACGAACCAAAAACTCACAAAATGTTGTTACTCGGATTCACGCCAAGTCTACATTTAAGGCAGAGGGTGCCAAGGAAGATACAACGATTGCTATAACGGTTGATAGTCCCTTAATTGGTGCTTACCCTTATATCAACGAAAGAAGTTATACAAATAACAACATTCAGACCGTTGAGGAGTTGACAAAGTGGGCTAGTGCTAAATTTACTAACGAACACATAGATAAGGCTACAGATGCGATTAAGATTGAAGCCTATGAACTTGATGGGCAAACTGTCCACATGGGCGATACAGTTAACCTGAAAAGCTATAAGCATAATGTGGACGTTTATAAGAAAGCCATTGCCTACGAGTATGACTGTTTGGCCAACAATGGACAGGGAGCCTATCTGACTATTACCTTTGACGATAAAGTGAAATCAGGGGGGAATGGTGGCGGTGTTTCAGCAGTAGCCAATGCGATTTTGGACAAGCAAGAAACAAAATTTGACATTATGCTGGAGCGTGCGATCGCCAACGCTGATCGTGCATTTGATGCTGAATTTGTCAAGCATGAGAAAGCTATCACGGATGCCATCGAGCAGTACAAGGCTAAGGCCGAAGAATTTGGCGCTAAAATTCACGAGGAAATGGAAAAAGAGCGTCCTGAGTTCGTGAAGCGTATCAGTGAGGAACTCATGAGTGGCGCTGACTCAATCGCTGAATTAAGCAAGAAACTTGAGCAAGTCAGTGAAACTGCAAGGGTCAATGCTAGCCTGATTGGTGGTGACGGAAATACTCAATACAATAAGAACCGCTTGAATGGTGGCACGGCTAAAAAAATCAGTTATGGAACGGATTTCGTAGAAGTCGGTCACAATGGAGAGGGTTTTGAAATTGGTAAGAAATACGTTATAAGCTGGTCAGCTACCTGTACACCTTACGGCAAAACAGATGTGACTGTGGTAGTGAATAAGCCTACATTTTATGGTGGACACGTTCATCTTGCGCCTGCTAATACTATCATGCCAATGATTGAGAAGGACCTCACTCAGAAAGAGGAGCAGGTCTTGGCAGTCTACTACGGTGCTTATCGTCTGACCTTCTCAGGCGACTGGTATCAGAATGTAGAGCAGTCTGTGACGGTTGACAATCAGACAAGACGGATTGAACTAGCACCAGTCTATAAGACAGTAGCAGACGGGCAAAATTCAAGATATGACGGAAGTTGGAACGAGAGTCCAACTTTTATTTTTGACGGAGGTAGAACATGACAGAGACAATCCCAGTGAGGGTTCAACACAAGCGCATGACGGCAAGAGACTGGGCAAGTAGCACTCTGGTCTTACTCGATGGCGAGTTAGGTATTGAGAGCGACACAGGCAAGGTCAAGGTCGGAAATGGTCGTGACCGATTCTCAGCCTTACAGTATCTAACTGGTCCTAAAGGTGACCGTGGAGAAACGGGACCAGCAGGGCCGAAAGGTGCAGACGGTGTTGTGCGGTTTGAAGGTTCAGCGGCAGAGCGTGCTTTGGCGGAGTATGCCAAAAAGTCTGAAACGCCAGTTTATCGCATTGCTAAAGGAGATATCTATGGTGCAAATATCGGCTCAGTAGCAACAATAAAAACAACCGATATCATGAACCCTGACGGTATCAAGGTAGGGGATATTGTTGAAGACCTTTGGACGAACAACAGTACTGTAGATTATGAATTTTGGAAAGTGACGGCTGTCAACGGTACTAATATTAGTGTTCAAAAAATCGGTAAGAGAACATTCGTGATTTCTTATAATGACACAGACGTTAAGCGCCGTATCACAGCCCTTGAAGCTAGACCTGACTTTAACTCTTTGACAGAGACACAACGAAATAGCTTGCGAGGACCAGCAGGTGCGCCTGGGCAAACAATTCTTGACCAAAATACAGGACAAGCTTTAAGGTATTGGCGTGGCTCAAGGTCTCAATATGACGCGATTTCTAACAAAGATGCTAATACCATCTATGATGTCTACGAGTAGGTGTGATTATGGCTAGAGAAGGAATTTACGTGGGTGGCAAAGAAATCACTCAGAGATATATAGGGACAAGGCTGGTTTGGGAGAAAATGCTATTTCCATTTTATACCCAAACGCAAGTTATCTATAAGCGATCGTCACCATTTCAAATATATTTCAATACATACAGTCGTGTTAATCGTACATCTGCTAAACGGATTAAGATTAACGGTCATGTTGCTTCAGCTTCAAACATTGTAATTGAAGGTGGTTTTACTGTTCGAGTAAATTTCCAAAGTTACAATGATTTACTAGCATTTTGGGGAGACGATTTAAGGAATGATGCTAGTAACGATTCTATGTATAGCGCACATATCGAATTGTTTGGTTAGGAGGTAACACATGGACATTACCATTCAAAACGTTCGTTCGCCTGCTTTGGAGCATAACGGACGGTATTACAAGGTATTTCAGCCACGGACACGAGATGAACTGCTGAAGCTTCATCACATGGGCTGTGTGGGTGATACGGTGCTGACAGATATCCAGTTGGAGCAGGGAGATTTCCCGACTAACTTTGTGGAACCTACTGTCACGCAACGCACCTTGTCAGGTCTCTTCAAGGATATGCGTTCTATTGAACTGGAATTGAGAGATCCAAACAGCACTCTCTGGGGCAAAATCCAGCAGAACAATCAAGGGGCGCTGACCCAATTCTTTGATACGAATGTTAAGAGCGCCATCGCTCAGACAGCTAGAGAAATCAGGCAGGAAGTGCGAGACGCTGCCAACAGTGCGAGGGTTCAAGTGACACCAGAAGGTGTGACTATCGGATCTACTACCTTGACTGGTGAGCAGTTAGCCTCTACCATTTCGACCAGTTCGAAAGGCGTTGACATCATTGCCCCGAAAGTCAGAGTGAAATCCGACATGATCGTGGACGGTGCGGTGACTGCTGGGAAGTTAGCAGCTGGCTCTGTCACTGCTGACCATATCCAAGCTGGTGCCATCACAGGCGATAAAATCAACGTAGACGATGCACTTATTCGGAACCTGACTGCTAGAGATGCCTTGATTGATAAGTTGACATCTAAGGAAGTCTTTGCGACTAAGATTGAATCTGTCGTGTCTAGTTCAACCTTCCTTGAAGCTTATCAAGGCAAAATTGGCGGATTTACTCTCGGTGAATTCGATTATGGAGGCGGGAAATGGATTTCCGGGGCCAATAAATTCGCCGTGGGAATGGGAAATGGTGAAGGTTATGGAACCAGAACCGCTTTTTGGGCGAACTGGGGCAGTAGCTGGAACGAAATAGGACCTAAAGCATGGTATGTGAATACAGATGGAAAAATGTATTGTAAAAACATAGCTACATTTTATGATGGTGTAAACTTCACAGAAACAGGTTTTGTTACTTTTTACGGACGTGTTGAATTTCATAAAAAAGCTGAATTCAACGGCGGAATTGATATGGGTGTCAGTGAAATTATTGGTCAAGGCGGAAGTCCTCGTCAAGGAAATCAAAATGCTGTTGTTTGGTGGAATCAGGTCGGAGATGGAACGGTTAAATATTGGATTGACAAGAAATCAGATAAACGCTTGAAAGAAAATATCACAGACACGGCTGTAAAAGCCTTGGATAAAATCAACCAACTAAACATGGTCGCATTTGATTTCATTGAGAGCAAGAAACACGAAGAAATCGGTTTGATTGCTCAAGAGGCTGAGACCATCATTCCAGAAGTTATCTCACGAGATCCTGAGAATCCAGATGGCTATCTGCACATCGACTATACCGTTTTCGTACCCTACTTGCTGAAGGCTGTCCAAGAACTGGACCAGAAAATCAAAGAAATGGAGAAACTACATGGATAATCACACAATCGATAAGTTAGTCGCTGAGTCGCTCGTCAACCGTTTGGCAGAAGGCGAATTGGGACGTGCGCATTTAGAGGCACGCTATACATTGACTTTGGCTGAACTACAGGCATTTAAAGCGGTGCTGGAATATGACCCAGCACTTAAAGAGTTATTTGAAGAAACGCAAGCAAAAATGAAAGGAAATAACTAATGACTTACAAATTAACAGGAAGCCCGACTTTAAAAGGGGAAAAGAATGTCACAATCGTTACGATTGAGAAAGAAGAACCTGGACGCTACAGCTATGAGCGTGTTGAATTACCAGGTAATCGCACGCAGGACAATGAAGAAGTGTTGATTCAAGCGGTTTTAGACTTTATTAAAACAGAGCTTGACCCAACGAGCGCTCTTGTACAGGCTCAAGCTAAGTTGGAAGAAACTCACATTAAGCTTCAAGAGGCTGAACAGAAATTGGCACAAGCCGAAGCTAAGCAGACGGCCACAGATCAAGCAGTTAAGCAGAACAAGACTGAAAGCGACCACTACGGCAAAGTTAGCTACGCATTAGTTTTAACGTTGATAACAGAAAAATTGCTTCAGTACGGAACAGCTTATAAAGTTTTAGTTGATTTAATTCAATCAGCTGAAGTAGGTAAACACTATATGCCAGGTGACTTGATTACCATTGAAGACCCAGCACATGTTGAGGTAGATGGTGAAGGTAAGAGGGTTCTGGTACAACTTAACCGTGAATTTACTTATAATGGAGAGCCTGCAAGCGACTTTATTCGTGATGGACGTCTTGAACGTGATGGATATGGCGTAGCGTGGAAGTACGAGCCTAAAGAACAAAATGAGCCTACGAATGTTGCACCAGCAGCTGCAGTTTCTACGACAGCTACCGTCGCACCTACAGCAGCAGAGCCTTCTGCTACAACAGTTATATCTAATCAATAATGGAGGTGCCTATGGCGGAATTTGAACACCTCGTTATTCGTTTCGTAATCTCTATGATTCCTGTTATTATATTGTATTTCTCCATGAAAGACAGAGCCACAAAGCAGGAGAATCGCATTACCGCGATGGAAAAAGACATTGAGAACCTACGTGAATTTAAAGAATCTGCCAATAAACGACTAGATAACCACGATGAACAGAACAAGGCTATCTTAGTCCTTGCAGAACAGGTTAAGTCGTTAGGCGAGGACGTCAGGGAGTTGAAAACGCTGATTCAAAGCAAAAGCTAAGAAAGGGGTGCAGAATGGTCTGTAATCTCAATACGACCAATCTCGCACAAGTGGATGGCGGTTACCTCATCAAACAGGGTGATGTAGCTTCTACCTTTGGATTCGTCCTTTTAGACGAAGACTATCGAGCCGTCTCCTCTCTTGATGGGGAGGTGGCGGTTGTTAGTCTGACCATGGACAAGTACCAATGGAAGAAGAAGGTGACTGTCACGAACTCAAGCGTGAATTTTAATCTGGATGCTATCTTGCCTGTTGGGAAATACCGCTTAGAGATCAGCACTGGCGGATATATTTTCCCGAGCGATAAAGCTACGCATATCAAGGTAGTTGCTTCAGATAAGGAATTGGTCACAGAGGAAGTCCATGCTCTCAAAGAGCTGGATATAGCAAAGGAAGTTGAGAAACAACTTGCAGTAAAAACAGTAACAGATGGTGGAGTATGTCCGGAATTTCCCGATCTACTCTTCTTTTATAATCTTGGAAAGGTATAGAAAAAAATGGAAACTACAAAATTAACAGAATTTGCCCGCACTTTGGGAGAAGATAACAAACGAGTTAACGAAGAATTAAAAACCAAGGTTAGCACGTCAGCAATGACGCAGGCTATCTCACAGGCAGTCACTCAAGCTAAATCAGAAGTTAAGGCTGAAATCTTGGGTGAAGGAACGCCTGAGAATCTTGATACGCTGAAAGAAATTGCGGATAAAATCACGAACATGGGTCAGGATGAAAATGGCGCACTTTTGGGAAAAGTGACAGAGGTTAGCGGACGCGTTGACCAGATTGCTAATCTTGATTTAGTAGCGACGTATAACCAAGCGAAAGCGTGATTGTCATGAATAACCTTGAAAGTCTAGCAACGGAAATCGGTAAGGATATCAAGGGCATTAAAGAGCAACAGGTTACGAAAGATGAGCTAGAGGCAAAGCATTATCTTACTGAGAATCAAACTCTTAGCTTAGAAGGCAACCGGCTAAGTCTTACAAATGGTGGGTCTGTCAATCTTCCAACAGTTTTGAGAAGCTCAGAATATCGGATTTCAAAATCGGACATTGCCGGAAACGAAGTCGGTGCTACTGCGACAATACCAATCAATTCTTTGATGAATCCAATAGGTATCAAATTAGGAGATGTAATTCAAAGCTTTAATAACAACTCTGAAGGAGCAGATGAAGGCTACTGGATTGTAACAGGCATCAGCGCTCAAGGTATTTCTGTGAGAAAGATTGGCTCAAGACACTTGTATTCAACTTACAACGACACCGAGTTGAAACAAAAGATTTCAGCTTTAGAAAGCCGGCCATCGTTTGACACATTGACACCGACTCAACGAGATAGCTTGAGGGGTGAGAATGGTCACAGCTTAAATGCAACTGTCCGCATTGAAGGGAGTTATCGAAATGGTTCGACTAGCCAGCTAAATTTATTCGCAGATGTATTTTATGACGGAGAAAAGCTCACGAGTGGCTATACTCTTGATTACTACTATCGAGGTTTCGGAAATAATAACTGGGGGGTATTGAGAAATCAGACTCCAGATTCCACTGGAAAATTTAGTACATGGAGCGCCACCCAGCGCTCTGGTGGTTGGTTTGAAGTTCGTATCGAAGTGAATTACAGAGGTCTAAAAACCTCTGCTTTCACTCGTTTGGATAATGTCAACGATGGCGAACGAGGTCCGCAGGGTGTCCAAGGTCAACGAGGACCTCAAGGGAATGTAGGCCCTGCAGGCGCTAGAGGAGCCACAGGGGAACGTGGACCAGCAGGAGCGCCCGGCCAAAATATCGTCAACCAAAACGGTGGGCAACCGATTAGATATTGGGCAGGCACGCAAGCGCAGTATGACGCAATTGCAAGCAAAGACTCAAACACGATTTACGATATTTTTAAGTAGGTGATACTATGAGAGATAGAGTAAAAATCATGCTTGGAAATCAAGAAATCGTAAAAAGGTATCTTGGCAAACAGCTTTTATGGAGTAGCGTGCCTGAACTTTTTGAAACTTTAATGGGGTATAGAGTTGTTTTCATGGTATATGAAGATGGGATGCTTTTCACAATGCCTGAAAAGATAAAAAACTATCCGGAAATCAAAGGCGTGAGGGTAGGCGGACAAAAAGAACCTTTTATCTTTAAAAGTGAACGCTTTAAAAAAGATTTAGTTTTTTCAAAGTATATCTTTATTAGCGATAAAGAAGCAGGCCTTAAGGCGTATCTTGGACTAGACAAGCGGACGCTTATCAATGGCGAAGATATCGGATTTTACGTATAAAAGAAAGGAAATGTAACATGTCACAATTTAATGAACTGATTATTGCTTTTGCTACAGGCTTTTTAGCTGTAGCAGTAGGAAACATTGTAAAAGCAGTGAAGGATTATCTTTTGCGAAAAGGCGGAGAGAAGGCGGTAAAAATCGCTGAAATCTTAGCTAAAAACGCAGTACATGCAGTAGAGCAAGTAGCAGCTGAAACGGGCTACAAAGGTGATGAAAAACTTGAACAAGCTAAAGTACATATGCTTGCAGAGCTTAAAAAGTACAATGTCACTATGACTAATAGAGAACTTGAAATGTTTGTAGAATCAGCAGTGAAGCAGATGAATGACGCATGGAAAGGGGAATGATCATGGATATCGATACAAGTAGACTACGCACGGATTTGCCGATTGTTGGATTTGAGCCTTTCCGTCAGGTTCACGCCCACTCTACAGGCAACCGCAACTCAACCGCTCAGAATGAGGCGGACTACCACTACAGAAAGGACCCTGGACTTGGGTTCTTTTCTCATGTCGTTGGTAACGGTCGTGTTATGCAGGTAGGTCCTGTAAACAAGGGAATGTGGGATGTTGGGGGCGGTTGGAATGCTGAGACCTATGCAGCAGTTGAATTGATTGAAAGCCATTCAACTAAAGAAGAGTTCATGATAGACTATCGCCTTTATATCGAATTGCTACGAAATCTAGCAGATGAAGCAGGTTTGCCGAAAACTCTTGATACAGACGACTTGGAAGGTATCAAAACGCATGAATACTGTACCAATAACCAGCCGGATAACAGTAGCGACCACGTTGACCCGTATCCTTATCTTGCGAAATGGGGTGTTAGCCGTGAACAGTTTAAGCGAGACATTGAGAACGGGTTAGGCTCTGAAACAGGCTGGCAGAAGAATGATACGGGCTACTGGTACGTACACTCAGATGGAAGCTATCCAAAAGACAAATTTGAGAAAATCAACGGAACCTGGTATTACTTCGACGGTTCAGGCTACATGCTTGCAGACCGCTGGAAGAAGCACTCAGACGGCAACTGGTACTGGTTTGATAACTCAGGAGAAATGGCGACAGGTTGGAAGAAAATCGCTGAGAAGTGGTACTATTTCGATGTAGAAGGTGCCATGAAGACGGGTTGGGTCAAGTATAAGGATACATGGTACTACCTTGATAGTAAGGGTGGAAACATGGTATCTAATGAATTCGTCAGAGCAGGTCAAGGCTGGTATTACATCAAGCCAGACGGAACAATGGCAGACAAGCCAGAGTTCACAGTAGAGCCAGACGGGCTCATTACGACAAAATAATTTTTAAAAAATAAAATGAAAGGAAAACTTTTCTAAAATGGTATCTACCGCAGGCTCAGGCTTGCGGTTTTTTGTTTGC
>ERZ1674176.142-NODE-142-length-17455-cov-22.630345_pt1 | contig 17455 bp, 12 predicted proteins | sample MGYA00581288_ERZ1674176 | MGnify/ENA primary metagenome ERZ1674176 (study PRJEB41354, sample SAMEA4873327) | human saliva metagenome | biome: human-associated habitat [ENVO:00009003]; feature: mouth environment [ENVO:08000002]; material: saliva material...
ACCTCCACCGATGACGCCGTCATCCAGACCTCCAAAACCCTCAACAAAAACGAGGCGAAGGAGTTCATGGCGAAGGTCGCCTCCGACCCGGACGTAGCCTCCGTCGAACCCGACTACATCAACTACCCCGCCGCAGAGGGCGACATCACCTTCCAGTTCAACGACCCGCAGTACAGCAAGCAGTGGAACCTCACCAACCCCACCACCGGCGTTCAGAACACCGGTAACGCACGCCTGCGCCGCGGCGCATACGTGAAGGTCGCCGTACTCGACACCGGCTATGTGCCGCACCCCGACCTGGTCACCGGCATGGCGAACGGCTACGATTTCGTCAGCGACCCGCTCAGCGCCCGCGACGGCGACGGCCGCGACCCCAACCCCAGGGATGAAGGCGACTACGCGCCCTACAACCTCTGCAAGGACCAGGCGAACGCCCACACCTCCACCTGGCACGGCACCAGCGTTGCCGGCATTATCGGTGCCCGAGGCAATAACCGCATGGGCATCGTCGGCGTTGCCGACCTCGCCCGCGTGCAGCCTGTGCGCGTACTGGGCCGATGCGGTGGCCGCACCTCAGACATTGCCGACGCCATCATCTGGGCTGCCGGCGGACACGTTGACGGAGTACCGGACAACGCCTACCCCGCCAAGATCATCAATATGTCCATCGGCACCGTAACCACGTGCCCCGCCGCTTACCAGCGCGCCATCAACATTGCACGCTCCAAGGGCGCAATCGTGGTCGCTGCGGCAGGTAACGGCAACACGGAGGCGTCCAAGTACGCGCCCGCCAACTGCATGGGCGTCATCACGGTTGGTGCAACCACCAAGGCTGGCACGCGAGCATCATTCTCGAACTACGGCACGAGGGTTAACATCTCGGCACCGGGTGAAAACATCCTCACCCTGTCCATGAACAGCCTCGACCGCCCTGATAACACTAAGTTCAGCTACGACTATGAGAGCGGCACCTCCATGTCGGCACCGCACGTCTCCGCTCTGCTGGCGCAGCAGCTGGTCAACGGCACCTCCATGACCACTAAGCAGGTCGAGGAGGCGTTCACCCTCGCGGGGGGAAACCGCATCAAGTGCGATAAGTATTTCTGCAGCCGAGGTATTATCAACAGCTTCAACCTGGCTAAAAAGGCTGGAAACCTGGACGCGAACGGTAGGGTGACCTACCTGCGACCGCGCAAGATTATTTCTAAGGGCCTGAGCGCCGGAGCGTCCAACACCAAGATTGCAGACAGGGCCGCCACCGACGAGGCAGCCGAAGCAACCGCAGAAGCTCTCACGGCAGGAGCCAACGGCGGGAGCCTCACCGGTGACTACGACCAGATTCCCGGCGCGCCCGCCATGGAAATCCCCGAAGATGCCCAGGTCTACGACCTGAACGGTGACGCCGAACCCATCACCCAGGACGAACCGCTGGTCACCAACCCCGCGCAGAAGCCCCGCGAGGTCAATGAACAATAAGCTATCCGCTACCGGCTTCGCACCAGGCCCAGTCGACAGCGCATAGTAAAAGCCCCCGATGAGAGAACTCATCGGGGGCTTTTCGTATCTAAAATCAGTTTTGACTAGCGGTGATTACCGGTCGCGAAGCCCAAGTAACCATTGTTCAGGTAGCCATTGTTCGGGTAAGTACTGCTCGGGTAGGTGTTCGCAGATGCACCACCGTACCAGGAGCGGTAACGCGGGGTGTGGCCGTGACGCGGACGCGACGGGTAGGAGGGGCGAGTCACCGGGCGGGACGGGCGGGTCCTGGCCTTCGGAGCCGGGGTCACCTTCGGTGCAGGGGCCTGCTGACGCTTAGCGTCCTCTTCAGCCTTCTTGCGTGCCGCCTCTTCAGCCGCCTTCTTACGTGCGGCCTCCTCCTCAGCCTTCTTGCGTGCCGCCTCAGCCGCGGCGGCATCGGCAGCCTCACGGTCGGAGCGGACCTGCTGAACCGCGCGGGCCGCATTCACAATGCCGGAACCGCACGCGGACTGGTCGCACTCAACACCCTGAGAGGTGGACTGCAGGGCCTTCTTCGTCTGAGCGTACGTCAGCTTCGGGTCGACCGCCTTCATGAGCGCCACAATACCGGCAACATGCGGTGCCGCCATGGAAGTGCCCTGGTACTCGGCGTAGTCAGCCTTACCGGGAGCGGTCTTACCGGCGTTCAGGGTGGAGAGAATACCGCCACCCCAGTAGCGGCGGTCGCCACCGGGCGCGCTCACGTCCACGCGGGAGCCGTAATTGGAGAAGTAGGAGCGCTTGCCGTTCTTATCGGTTGCGCCCACGTTGATGACGTCCTCGCAGTTGCCGGGGCTGGACTTCGAGGCATCAAAGTTGTTGTTACCCGCTGCGACGACCACGATGGAGCCGCGCTTATTCGCCTGAGCAATCGCCTGGCGGTACGGGGTGGTGCAGGTGCCCTCGCTGCCGATGGACATGTTAATGACCTGGGCAGGATGGTGGTTCGCAGGAACGCCGCGCACGCTACCACCGGCAGCCCAAATAATGCCGTCGGTGATGTCTGAGTCGAAGCCACCGCAGGCGCCCAGAACGCGCACGGGCACGATCTTCGCCTCGGGTGCCACACCGGCAATGCCCTCGTTATTGTTCGCAATAGCGGCAATGGTGCCCGCCACGTGGGTGCCGTGCCAGTCGGAGGCGGTCGCCTTCGAACCGGTGAAGCACTGGTCGTCCACAGTCCAGTTACCGGCGTCGGTCGGGTCGGAGTCACGGCCATTACCGTCGTTGGAGAACGCCGACTCGGCAATAAAGTCGTAGCCGGGCAGCACGTTAGCGTCCAGGTCCGGGTGGGCGGTAATGCCGGAATCCAGCACCGCCACGGTCACGCCCTTGCCGCGGGTGGTGCCCCATGCCTCCAGCGCGGAGACGCCCTTTTCACCGGTGAGGGACCACATACGGTTCATCTTCGGGTCGTTAATCTTGACGGGCTCCGCGGTGTTATCCACGGTAGCATAGCGGCGCATATCGGGCGACACGGAGGCGACCTTGGAGTTCGCGCTCAGGGCGTTCATATACTGCTGCGCCTGAGCCGGGGTGAGCTCCGCGGAGGTGGTGACCACGCTGGCATCCAGCGCGGTGGAGCGGACATAGCTGGTCTTAATGTTCAGCAGCTCGTCAATGCTCTGCACATCGGAGGTGATGCCCGCGTAGAGTGCGTCGGTCCAGGTCGCCTGCTGGGTGCCGGCGGCTGCGGACCAGTCAATCTGGTCTGCGGTGGCGTCGGTGGAGGCGGCATTCTTCGCCTCATCGGTGTAGGTGATGATGAAGCGGTTGTATGCCACGGGCGCGGACTGGGTGACCTGCGCATTATTGGAAATCTGGGCGGCGGTAGAAGCCTGTGCCGCCGCAGATGCCTTGGCCTGGTTAGCCTGCACGGTGGGTACTGCCACGGCGGGGATAACACTTGCCGAAAGCAGGCAGGTTGCGGTGACGAAGCTCAGCAGGGAACGCTGGGGGCTGCGTGCCTGTGAGGGGCGAGCAATGCGAAGCATGGACATCCTTGAGGTGAGTGGTACCGAGTGCGCACGATGCGGCGTAACGTTGCCGACTCGCGTTGAGGGCGCAGAGTGAGGTGTGTGTACTCGGTACGAGTGAATACGGAAGAGTGAGGTGTTAGCGCTGTGCGGTGTTTTCATCGCACGTATCTGCCGGGCAGATGTCTCTGTGGGCAGATGTCGTTGTGCGGGGTGGTTGATGCATGGCGCTGTGGTGCGTGGTGTCTGCGTTGTTGCTTGTGGGGCTGTTGAGGGTAGCTCCACAATGTGCGTGCACGGGTACGCACCGTGAGATACTCTAGCACCCTTTTTCAGTTACTTTATGAATAAAATAACCTTTGTGATGCAGGTCATTTTATGCATAGATGAGTAAAACTTAAATCACTACTTTAAGTCGCGAGAATATTCCGACTAGGCATTTCTTTATCTGCATTTATATGAAAGAAAAATCTCATTATTTACGCCACACTATCGAGTTTTAGCCGCTTCACACATAGGAAAAGGTGCTAGGATATCGATATCTCACCACATAAACCACTTCCGAAGAGCTCCCGCACGGGGGTTTAGAGAAAAATACACATCAATGCAGTGATGTGCATTTTCTTTTTCTATTCGCTCCTCACAAGCAAATACACAAAAGAATGCAGATATTTTCTCAAAGGTGCATTTATGTGAGTGGATGACCAACCCGCTTGCCGCTTCCGGCACTCACATACGCAAAGGACCCCGATGTCTTTTACCACTCACCCCTCAGCGCGCGGTGTCGCACGCACCGCACTGAGCCTGGGTACTGCAGCAACACTCGTCGCAACCCTGGGCGCCCCCGCATCCTTTGCGGCACCCGCACAGGCCAACAGCGCCGAACGCGCAAAAGCCCACACCACCATCTCCTCCCTCAGCTCCGCACAGCAGAAGGCAGGCTTCAACCGCTTCGTTATCACCTACACCGATAGCGCACTGAACGCAGGCGGCATCAACTGGGCAAGCCCCGCAGGCACCCAGGTTGCCACCTGGAACGACGCCCTCTACCGGGGCCTCACCTCCGAGGTGAAGAGCGTCGACGACCTCTTCAAAATCAAAACCAACTACGTACGCACCACCGCCCAGAAGGCAACCGTGGTGACCCTCTCCTCCAAGCTCACCGCAGAGCAGGCGGAGAAGTACATGGCAACCCTGAGCTCCAACCCCTCCGTCGCATCGGTAGAACCCGACCTACTGCGCCGCTCCACTGCACGCGCTCGTGGTGCTGCCACCTCCAAGGTCGCTCAGGTAGCTCAGGCATCGAACCAGGCTGTAGCACCGAACGACACCCTCTACCCGCAGCAGTGGAACCTGCACGGCACCAAGGGTCTGGCTGCACCCGAGGCATGGAAGACCACCCAGGGTGCCGGCGTGACCGTTGCCGTGATTGACTCCGGCATCGTCAAGCACCCCGACCTGGACGCTAACGTTCTGCCCGGCTACGACTTCATCACCGAGCCCTCCATTGCCCGTGACGGCAACGGCCGCGACTCCGACCCGACCGACCAGGGCAACTGGGAAGAAGCGGGCGTCTGCGATGCAGATTCTGAGGCAAGCGAGTCGAACTGGCACGGCACCCACGTTGCCGGCTCCATCGCCGCAATTATGAACAATAAGCGCGGCATCGTGGGCGTGGCACCGAACTCCAAGATCCTGCCCGTGCGTGCCCTGGGCATGTGCGGCGGCTACGACTCCGACATTGCGGATGCAATGGTTTGGGCAGCCGGCGGCACCGTTGAGGGCGTTCCCGCGAACTCCAACCCCGCAAAGATCATTAACCTCTCCCTCGGCGGCGAGGGCACCTGCCCCGCAACCTACTCCAAGGCTATTGCTGAGGTGAACAAGCGCGGCGCGATCCTCGTGGTCGCAGCTGGTAACGATGGTCAGGACACCTCCAAGGTTGCTCCGGCTAACTGCGGCGGCTCCATTGTGGTGGGCGCTACCGACCAGGAGGGTAAGCGTAGCGACTTCTCTAACTACGGCAAGCTCGTTGATGTGAGCGCCCCCGGCAGCAGCATCATGTCCACCGTGGACCTGGGTACCACCGTGTCCACCGGCGCAGGCTACACCGAGTACGACGGCACCTCCATGGCAGCACCCCAGGTTGCTGGCGTTATTGCTCTGATGAAGTCCGTGGATCCCTCGCTGAACGCTGAGCGCGCAAAGCAGATTCTGAAGCAGAGCTCCAAGCCGCTCACCTGCGATGTGAACGCTTGCGGTTCCGGCATTGTGAACGCCGCGAGCGCACTGGCTATGGTGCAGGGCAAGAAGGACCCGAACCCGACCGCGAAGCCCTGGCCGAAGCGTGCTCCCAAGCACCCGACCCGTGCGGCTCGTGTTGGTTACGTGACTAACCCGGCTGTTAACCACAACCCGCCGTTCCTGATTACTCCCGGCGGTCTGATTCCCGGTCAGTAATCGGTATGTTGCCAGCTCGGAAGCCGGTGAGCCAATAGGCTTCTGAAAGGCCGATATATACAAAAAGCCCCCGTTGAGTTTTTGAACTGCGCCCCGAAACTTGGACGCATTAAATAGTAACCCCTATACGGCTTCCCTCAGGGCCTGAACCCGGTACTCTACCGGAGTCAGGCCCTTAAGCTTTACTTGACGCCTTACCGTATTCCAGTGCGTGATATAGGCATCAAGGTCAACCTTGAAACTCTCAAAGCTCTGCCAGTCCTGGCCACGAAAAAACTCGTCCTTAAGATGTCCAAAGACCTGCTCAGTGGCACCATTGTCGATGCAGTTACCTTTGCGTGACATACTCTGAATAAAACCATTATCAGCAAGCGTTCTGACGTAGAACTCGTGCTGATACTGCCACCCCATATCCGAGTGCAAAATCGGCTTGACTCCCTCGGGTTTAGCCTCCATGAGTATCTGAAGCATCTCTTGCTGCTGAGCAAGATTAGGGCACATCGAGATGGAATAGGCGACAATCTCCTTGCTAGCAAAGTCATAAACCGGCGCGAGATAGGCCTTACCGAAGGAAAGCTTAAACTCGGTAACATCGGTACCCAACTTCTGCCAAGGACCATCAGCCGTGAAGTTGCGACCGATAATGTTGGCGAAACTTTGCCCCACCTCCCCCTTGTAGGAGTTGTACCTGTGGTAGGGCCTCTGGCGGCGTATACCGCAGCGCAACCCCATCTGACGCATCATCTTCAAGACCGTCTTATCGGCAATGCGCACCCCTTCCTCAGCGCGCAGGCACATGGCCACCTGCCTGTGACCGCACCCGTTGGGGGTTCGCGAAAAGATCTGCGCGACCTTGGGACGTAGCCGCACTCTGGTTGGCTGCTGGGGGTGAGCCAGCGCGTAGTAGTAGCTCGACCTGGCAAGGCCAGCAGCTTCGAGCAGATCACGCACCGCGTGTCCGCGCCCTGAAAGCTTAGCGACCACTAGGGCTTTGTCCCGGTTTGGGAGCGCTTCTGCGCCTTCAGGGCAATCGATTTTTTTAGGTACGCCACCTGCGCCTCAAGCTTGCGCACGCGCTCTTCGAGTTCCTCCTCACGCGTTGGCGGTACCGCCCGTACCGACCCTTTCGGCCTGCCCTTAGGTTTAGGTTTAAGCGCTTGCGCGCCGCCTTCACGGTATAGCCTGCACCACTGCTTCAACGGTGTTGCGCTTGCAATACCGAAGCGCATCATCGCTTCAGGCTTGCTCATCCCACCGTCAACCACGGCCGCCGCTGCGGCGACCTTGGTTTCATAGTCGTATTTGGTGTGTTTTATTCCCATGGCAAGAAGCCCGTCCTTCCCGATTGCGCGGTACATTTTCTGCCACTCTCTCACAGTCGCGGCAGACACACCAAGCCTGCTGGCGGTCGAACCATAGCCTAATCCTTTCTCAAACATTTGCGCTGCCTGTTTCCGAAGCAAACGATCGTGTCTCATTCCCAGATTTATAGACATGAAAAGCCTCCTGTTTCTTGGACTTTATTTTCGTTGTCCAAGAAACGGGAGGCAGTTCATTTCTCAGCGGGGGCTTTTCGTGAACAGAACGCTGCCGCTTTTGGTGCTGCAGCTTGCTTCTCCCACCCACCCTCACGACTGACAGGTGGGAGAAATCTTGGGGTACGCCCCTAACGAGCTGGACGCTAGGGTAGACGAGCTAGGGGCGTACCTGGGAGGCGGGCATTCCGACACGAATGCCTGCAGCCTCCACGCGAGCCGACTCGTAGCTCACCGCACGCAAACCCGAGGGGGCGTTGGTTGCTACTGCCTTCTCTCGCGTATTTTCCTGACGCTGGGTGGGTAGAAAAACCCAGCGGCGCTGGACCGCGAAGCTGATCGGGATCAGAATCAGTTCGGTCAGGATCTTAGCGACCAGCAGGGACGCGCCCAGGCCAGTCAATGCTTCCATCAGAGCCGCGTTGGCTGCGAGGATACCCACCGCCAGCACGGTGTACCGTACCAGCGAGGAGGATGCCGAGGGGCGTGCGCCTCCGTCGTGCATGAGCATTCGGTTGACGGTGAAGTTCGTCAGCGCCGAGATGATGCGGGCACCGACCACGGCTACCAGTAGCGGAGCGCCCATGCCCACCAGGACGAAGAGGGCGATAGCATCCACGAGGAAGCCGGTCAGGAAAGACGATGCCAGGAAGGCAAGCAGCGGTGCGTAGATGAGTGCCGAGTCCTGCAGGGGCCTAAAGTGGCTGGTCGGGTTGCCGGGCTCGTAGACCTTCACGATGGGCACCTGCACCAGTTCCACGTCTGTGCGGGTTGCGCGTAGCAGCATGGAGAACTCGTACTCGTACTTATCGCCGGGAATCTGCAACAGCCAGTCCAGGATCTGCGGGGTGAAGCCGCGCAGACCGGTCTGGGTGTCTGCCACGCGAGCGCCGGTCGCCAGAGCGAAGAAGCCTACGGTTGTGCTGTTGCCAATCTTGGAGCGCAGCGGCACCTTGGTGCCTTCTTCGCCGGCGTTTGGGTCGGGCTTGGTACGCACGCCGAGGATGATGCTCCGCTGACCTGCCACCGCGGCGGTTTCGGTGCGCACGCCCACACGGAAGATGTCCCGAGGTAAGTGCTGGCCGTCCGCGTCGGCGGTGACGATGACCTCGCCGGGGCGGTTTGCTTTCGCCCAGGCGATGCCGGTGCGCAGTGCCGCGCCCTTGCCCCTGTTGGCGGGGTGGGTCTGCACGGTCACGCCGTCGATGCGCAGTTCGGTAAAGATGGGTGCGTAGGTGCTGCCGGATCCGTCGTCAATCACGAGGATTTCGGCGTCCGGGTCCTGTGCGTGCAGGGCCCGGGCAAGGCGGACCAGTGATTGGTCCGGCTTATAGGCGGGTATCAGGATAATCACGATGCGCTCCCTGCAATGTAGAGGATGTCGCTGGTGCCACGCTCCTTGGTGCCACCCTGCGGGCGGTTGACCAGCTTGTTGTTGAAGACCATGGCGGAGGAGCCACCACCGTCCAGGTTGTATGCGCTGACGCATCCGAGGTCCTTGAACATCTGGGCGAACTCGGGCATGGTCACGCCGCGCGAGTAGTTGGTGGAGCGGCCGTCGACCACGATGAAGACCAGGTGGTTGGTGCCGAGCACGCCCACGCCGGTTCGCGGCTGGTAGCCCTGGATGGAGTGGTTACCGAAGTTGGTGTCCACCTCGACGCTGTCGATGCCGTCGACGACCGCGGAGTCCTTGACCAGTGCGGGGCCGAAGGAGAGGGCGTTCCATACGCCCTCGTTGACGAGGGTCTGGGCGTTGGTTGCGGTTTCGTCGTAGAGCTTGACGGAGCCGTCGCGGTAGAAAGCGAGGCCTTCACGTGCGCCGGAGTCACGGTAGACAACACCGTTTCGGATCACGATGCCGGTGGTACGGAAGCCGTAGTAGTCACCGTTGATTGCCCAGATACCGTTGTGCTGGGACGCCATGTTCGAGGGGGTGTCGATGATGTTCTGGCCGAACTTGTTATTGGCGAAGGCGCTTCGCAGCAGGGTTGCGTTGTCGAGCTTGATGTCTGCTACGAAGGAGACGACCGCGTCGGAGCCGCTGCCGGTGGTGTTGGAGGTGATGGTGATCGAGCCTTCGTTAGCGGTGAGGCTCTGACCGTTGACCTTCACGCCGGTCAGTTCGGTGGGGTCTGCGGTGGCAGAGCCGGAGGCGCTTGCGTTTGCCTGAGCTGCTGCCGCCTCGTAGGCGGTGGTGTCTTCGATTTCGGTGTGCTCTGCCAGGTAGCGGTTGTACGCCCAGCCTGCGCCGCCGCCAACTACTGCGAGTGCGCCGAGGCCGCCACCGATGAAAATTCGACGGGTGAGCTTCTTCTTGGCTAGCTTCTGCTCTGCAGCGGTTTGCGCTGCGTTAGCTTGTTCTGCTGCGGTCTGGGTGGCCTGGTCAATGTTCTGAGTCATGTTCTGTTCGTTGTTCATGTCTCTAGAATGCCGGGCTATTCTCTGTGCCAGGCATGACTAAGCTGTGCAGAAGCTATGTATGCTTATTCATTTCAAACTTTTTTATTACTGCCCATGCTTTATTACCAGGTGGTGCTATGCATACCCATGCATAAACATGTGTATTGGCTTTGTACTCCGCATAATTAAGCCCCCCGCGGGCAACCTGCCCTCGCGCACACATCTGAGAGTGCATCCTCTAAAACTGCGGGCACAAAAACGCGGGCACGAAAAAACCGGCTGAGCACCCCGTGCGGGGCCTCAAGCCGGTTCATCATCTATGAAATACGCTCGGTCGATATGCACCGAATCATTCCGCGTATTCTTTATGCCTCATCCTCGTAAGACGCGTACTTTTCTGCGTATGCCGAGTAGTCGTCCTCGTCGTCATAGCGACGGCGGGACGAATCGGAGGACTTCGTTTTCTTCGCGCTGCTGAGCTCGCGCTCGAGTGCGCTGTAGTCGGTCTCGGGGCTGAAGTACTTCATCTCCCGAGCCTGCCTTGTTGCTTTAGCCTTCTGACGGCCGCGCCCCATGGCGTGACCCCCTCTTTCATCCTGTCCGAGGCGAACAGCACGCGCGGCGCATCGCTCTCGGATCGTTCAACAGTCTTTACTACACTATAGAGTACCCTGTTTCAGCCCTGAATGTCTCGCTGGACGGCACCTATTTTGCGTATCATGACACTTCTTCGCACCGGAACAACCGTTTTATTTTGCACCGCGGCTTTTTACCCCAGCCGCCACACTCCCTATATAACACGTAGCCCCGCACCGGATATATCACTACATCCGATGCGGGGTGAGTGTCTCTGCCTCCGGCTCACTCACAAGACCGGGTTCGGAGAGGGTACCGTGCCGGTCATGACATCCAGCACGGAGCTTGAGGGGCACTCCTGCCGCTTAGCTTGCAGTGAAGGAGCCCAGCGAGGTGGCGTTAGAAGCCAGGGTGGTGCTGGAGGCATCCACGCTATCGGTGGTGGTGTACACGGTGTAGCTCTCGCCCTTGGTGATCTTGGAGCTGGAGACCAGGATCAGTGTGGTGCTGGAGTTAGCCACCTTGTAGTTCGCCACCACGGTACCGGAGGAGTCGGTCACCTGTACGGTGGTGCCAGCGCTCAGGTTCGATACGTTGCTGATCTTCACGTAGCCGCTGGTGGAGTTGGTCGCGGGCGCCTCGAACATGTCACCGGAGTTACCCGCGGCCACGGTCGTGCCGTTGAGCAGCAGGTTGCCGTTGGTGTCCAGGGATGCGTTACCGCCGGTGAAGGGACCGTTCACGATCAGCGTGCCACCGGAGAGGGTTGCCGTACCGTTGGAGTCGATGCCGTCGCCGTTCGCGTTCACGGTGACGGTACCGCCGGAGATGTTGATGGTTGCGTCGACCACCTCGAAGGTGCTGCCGCCACCGCCCATGCCGCCACCTGCGCCACCGCCAGCCGGGGGCTGGCCCATGGTACCGGAGGGTGCCTGACCGCCTGCCGGAGCCTGACCTGCGCTACCGCTGGGCGCCTGGGGTGCAGAGTTCTGGCCATTCTGCGCGCTCTGCTTAGTCGAGGTTGCAGTAGTCGGCTCAGTGCTGGTCGAGGTGGTGCTGTACGAGGCGTTGATACCGTCATCGGAGCTGGTCACGTTCACGGTGCCGTCCAGGATGTTGATGTACTGCGCCTCGATACCCTCGTTCGCCTGGGTAATGTTCAGGGTACCGCCGGAGATTTCAAGCACGCGCTCAGCCTTGAAACCGTCATCACCTGCAGAGATGTTCACGGTACCGCCGCTCAGGCGTACCCAACCGCGGTTGCCGTCGGTGTCGTTAGTTGCCTTGATGCCGTCCTTGGTTGCGGTCACGGTGATGGTGCCGTCCAGGATATCGACGTAGTCCTTACCCTTGATGCCGGTGTTTGCCGCGTTCACTTCCAGGGTACCGGAGGCAATGACCAGGCCGTCAGAGGTGTGGATACCCTCTTCGTACTTACCTTCAACCTTCAGGGTGCCTTCGCCCGCCAGGGTCAGGTCACTCTTGGAGTAGATAGCTGCGTCGGGGCTGCCGCTGGCGGTATCCGAGTAGGAGGAGCCGTCAGAGACGGTGTTGGTGGTACCCGAGGCGGTGTAGATGACGACCTCGTCCGCCTCAACAACGTTGATAGCTGCACCGGTGGAGTTGGTAATGGTCGCGTTGTTCAGGATCAGGCGGACCATGTCGCTGTCGGCTGCCTCAACCTTGATCTGGCCCTCGTAGGTGCCGGTGAGCTTGTAGTTGCCCGCCTTGGTGATGGTGATGACGCCGTCGCTGACGGTCACGCCGTCAGTCGCGGTCGGGTTAGAAAGATCGATAGTGACTTCGCTGGAGGAATCCCAGGTCAGATCCTTTGCGGAGTAGTGGGTGTCCTCGGCGAGCTTCGCGCCGCTCTTCACGTCGGTGGAGAAGGAGTCTGCCACCTTCGACGTGGTGCCCGAAGTGCTCGAAGCGGAGGTGCTGGTTGCGCTCGAAGCGCTAGCGTTCGAGGTCGAGGTTGCCGAGCAGCCGGTCAACGCCAGGGCTGCCAGGAGGGTAATGGAGGTTGCGCTCTTGATCATATTGCTCTTTTTCACGGGTTTTCCTTTGTGTTTGGGTGACCACTCGCGTAGAGCCAGCGCCACAGGGGTAAGACGTATGTGAAATGTGAATATGTGTGAGAGCGGTTATTGCCTGTGTGGGGCGAATAAAGCCGATGTTGTGCTTGGTTCGGGGGATATAGATGAGGGGCTGGGGTGCGGGCAAGGTAGGTGCTCTACCCTACCCGCGCATTCCAGATTGCCGTTTTAGGCGGCTGCAAAACGCTCGGTCAGCAGCTTCTGGTAATCCTCTTCGGTCATGTCATCCACGTTCAGGCGGGTGCCCTCAACCGGTTCCAGGTGCATCCAGTTCTTCAGGGTTTCTTCCCACTTGTTGCTTGCCAGCTGCGGGTTCAACGCCGCCATACCGGTTGCAAACTTGGAAATCTTCGCGGGGGTGATGCCCGCATCCCAGAGGTGCTGGTCTGCCACGGAGGGCTCCACGCCGGACTTGGTTTCGATGATGACCGCGTTCGGCAGGCCGTAGGTGGTGCCGACCAGGTTGCCGTGGAAGTTGCGGTAGTTCACGCCCGCCATGAGGATGTTCTCGGACATGGGGGTCCAGGTCAGGGCGTTATCTACGGTCATACGGGAGGCGACCGGGTTCTTCTCGCTCTGCGGCAGGAAGACCGTGGTACGGCGGTAGCCGGTGGTCAGGACCGCCTCGAGCTTGTGCACGGGGCCGGCGAGGATATCGCCGAGTGCTGCGGTGATGTACTCGTGACCTTCCGCGGTGAGCGTATCGCGGTTCTCGAAGGTGTACGGGATACGCTTCTTGACGGTCATATCCTGCTCACCGTCGGTCTTGACCTCCAGGAAGGTCAGCTCCGAGTCCAGGTAGCTACGGGTACGGATCTTGAAGGTGTCATCGCGGCTGTAGGCTGCCGAGTGGTAGCTCTGCATCTGCGGGGTGTCGAAGTAGACCGAGTCGTAGGCGAAGTCGCGCTGGCCCTTGATTTCCATGACGGAGGCGTCTGCGTCGAGCGTGGAGAGTACCTTGGCGGCGGTTTCTGCGTCGACAATGTACTTGCGGTCCACGCGGGTCTGCATGGCTGCCTTCTCATTCATGGCTTCAAGGCTGATGCTCTTCCACTCTGCGGGGATGATGTTTGCGGCTGCGTTAGTCATGGGTCTTCGTCCTTCTGGGGTGCCGTCCCTGCGTGCTGGGGGGCGGCGTGTCGTGGGTATCGGAGATGTTTGTGCAGTTGGAGTGAATCGGAGGCTTTTATGCCGACTGGTCTTACTTGCCCACCAGGGTGCGCTGGAGCGGAACCATCCGGGTGTCCAGGGTGGTGTGCGCCTCGGCGGTGGATGCTACCGGCTGGCGGGTTGCGGTCATCTGCGGTGCTACCGGCTGAGCTACTGCCGAGATGGGTGCTGCGTTAGCCGGTGCCGCCTCCACTGCCGCGGGGGTACCACCCTCGGTGGTTTCCTTGGGCTGGTAGGTGACGGTGGCGCGGGTCAGGTTGTTCACCATGTCCAGCTCGGTGATCTTCGTCGAGGTGACGGTGTAACCCAGGCGAGCGCTCAGGTATGCCTTGAGCTCCTCCTCGTCGCTGATCGCACAATCGGCGGTAACGGTCTGAGTCTGATCGGTAGAGACCGGGGCGCTGCGCGAGTCAAGAATCGCGATGAGGCCGACCAGGGTAGCCATGAGGCCGAAGGCGATGTACGCCGGGCTAATGTTCACACCTGCGATCATGCCGACCGAGAGGGCTACGAAGTAGTAACCCACCTCGCGCTGGCTCAGGGCGGTGGAACGCAATCGGATAATCGACAGGACACCGAAGAGGCCCATACCCATAGCGGATGCGTTCGATCCGGCGGATACCAGCGCCACCGAGACGGTGAAGATACCGGCGTTGATGACCGCGTAGGAAATCATCAGTTCGCGGTTGCGGTGCCGCACCATGTAGAGGGTGCAGAGAGCTGCGATGGCTACGGCATCGGCAATCGCCATGGTCAGAATAGTCATTGGGTGCTCCAGATATCGTGTCGTGATGTTCGCGATGCTCTTTGCTGTCTGTTCTTCAGCTCCAAGCTGTGCGTTCTTTGTAGTATCTAGATTCCCGTGCAAGCCTGTGTTTACCCTGTGCTGCCCTTAACTTAGAGATAAGTGTTATATGTCTCTAATAAATACCCTTATCGTGGCGCTATTCAATCGTAATTTTTCTCTTTTCTCGCGTCCTTGACGGAGCATCCCACAGCTTCAAAAGGCATAAAAAATGGGCTCCCTCCGATATGGAGGGAGCCCATAAAAGCAGCTAAAAATTTAGCGACTAGGCGTTATTATGCCTTCTTGCGCATGCGGGTTGCCACGATGGTCGCGCCACCAGCACCCAGAGCAATCAGACCCAGGCCAGCAGCGGTCATCGCATCGGATGCACCGGTCTTAGCCAGGGAAGAAGAGCTCTTAGAGGATGCATTGGAGGAACCGGAGTCCAGGTTGTCGCCGGAGCCGGAGCTCAGCGAAACGCTGTCAGACTTCTTGGAGTTCTCGTAGTCAACGGGCTGCTCGCAACCAACGCCGTCGCCGTCAGCGTCGAACTTCTCGCGGAAGTCCGGGTGACCCTTGCGGATCGGTGCTTCGCCTGCAGCCTCAACGTCGGCGCAGTTCTGGAAGCGGAAGCTCTCGGAAGGCTGGGGAGCCGGAGCCGCGTTCTCGTCAGCGGGCTTGGAGGAGTCCTCGGCGGGCTTCTGGTCCTCAGCGGGCTTGGTTTCCTTAGCGTCCTCAACTGCGGGTGCGGAGGTCTCATCAGCAGGCTTGGGAGCCTCGGTGGTCGGAGCCGGGGTCGAGTCCTCGGAGGGAGCCGGAGTCGGGTCCTCGGAGGGAGCCGGGGTGGGCTCTTCGCTAGGTGCGGGAGCGGGCTGCTCTGCAACCTTAATGGTCACGGTAGCTGCCTTACCGCCGCGGGGAACGTCACCGTCCTTCAGGGAGCCGGACAGCAGGTAAATGTCGACAGAAACGCTGCCGTGCAGCTCTGCCTGCCAGGGAATGGTAACGGAGAAGGTACCATCGCTATCAGCGTGGATTTCCAGGTAGTCCTGGCCGTCAATCTTAACGGCACCCTTGTTCAGCTTCAGCGCCAGAACGGAACCGGAGGTACCATCAGCGGTCTTGAAGCCCTCGCCACCAATGTTCAGACCCTGACCCTCAACCCATACGTCGGGGGCGATGAACTGTGCAGAGTCTGCGTAGGTGTGGACAACCTGAGGTGCGCCTTCAACAGCGAAGGTTGCGGGGACGGAAGTAGCAACGAGGCCACAGCCGATGAGTGCGGTGGCGCCGATGCGTGCAATATTGTTTCGAATGTTCATGCCCCCCATTCTAACGAGCGAAGCTTAGGATACCGGCACCCAAGACGTCAATTTATTATGACCTAACTCACAAAACATATTTTTCTTGAAGGTTTCTTGAAGGCATGGTTGAACGATATAAGCCTTTTACACCGCCGTGCACACCCAAACTCTCAACCCCACATTGAAGAAACTAGCAAGTACATACCCCATCCCATCAGCACACCCCAACAGCAAAAACCACCCCGTTAAACGCGAAAATCCCCTCCGCCCGAACGCTCAAAAGCATTCAGGGGAAGGGACCCTCACGTACCACCGCACCGGCGGCGGCAACAGTTCTTAGGAGTTCTTGCGCTTACGCACAGCGGTCACGCCAGCAACACCCAGACCCAAAGCTACAAGACCCATACCAGCAATGGTGAAGGCGTTAGAAGCACCGGTGTTAGCCAGGGAAGAGCGCTGAGCACGGCTCGAAGTGTAGCTGCTCGAAGAGGAGGAGTCGCCGCCCAGGTTATCCAGGCTGCCAGAGTTGCGGGACGAAGAACCCGAGGAGTCGTTGGAGGAGGAACCGTCGGTCACCTCACTGTTAATGACCTCGCAACCCAGGCCGTTACCGTCGTTATCAAACTTCTTGCGGAAGTCCGGGTGGCTTTCGTGCATGGGCGCCAAGCCAGCGGCCGCAACCTCTGCACAGTTCGCGAAGCGAGTGCTCTCAGCCGAAGCGGTCACCTGCTCGGTAGCGGAGGTGGAATCACCCAGCTGATCCTTCGCCTCATTCGCAACGACTGCGTTCTGATCAGCAGCAGCCGAAGCCGATGCGCTCGCAGAAGCAGTTGCCGAAGCGGAGGGGGTAGCCACCACAGAAGCGGAAGCCGATGCGGTAGCCGAGGGGCTCACCGAAGCGGTAGCGGAAGCCTTCTCCTCGGCACGGTCCTTGATCTTTGCATCCACGGAGGCAACAACCTCATCAGCGGCAGTAGCCGAAGCAGTCGCAGAAGCGGAGGGGGTTACAGATGCGGAGGGGGTAGCCACCACGGAAGCGGTTGCCGAAGCAGTCGCAGAAGCAGATGCGGAGGGAGTTGCTTCCTGAACGGAACGAGCCTGAATCTTCACGGTGGCTGCCTTGCCGCCGCGAGCGGTGTCGTTGTCCTTCAGGGAGCCGGAGAGCAGGTAGACGTCCACGGAGATACGCTCATCCAGGTCGTCCTGCCAGGGAATGGAAACGGAGAAGTTGCCCTTCTCATCAGCCTGAACTTCCAGGTAGTCCTTGCCGTCAATCTTGACGGTACCCTTGTTCAGCTTAATGGCGATAACGGAACCGGAGGCGCCGTCCTGAGTCAGGAAGCCCTCACCGGTAATCTTCAGGGTTTCGCCCTTGTACCAGACCTCAGAAATGTGGGAAGCAGCCTTGTCAGAGTAAACGTGGGTGACGGACTCTTCACCGTTCTGAGCGAACGTTGCGGGAATTGCGGTGACCACCAGACCGCAACCAATTAGGGCGGTGGCACCGAAGCGAGTGATAGTGTGTCGAATGTCCATCCCATCATTTTATCCCCGCGTGGTGGGTGTATCCGCCTGTCCAGGGGCTATTTGCAATGACTTGCAACACAAAATAGCACTTTCGTGCACTTAA
>ERZ1674176.143-NODE-143-length-17448-cov-20.215489_pt1 | contig 17448 bp, 13 predicted proteins | sample MGYA00581288_ERZ1674176 | MGnify/ENA primary metagenome ERZ1674176 (study PRJEB41354, sample SAMEA4873327) | human saliva metagenome | biome: human-associated habitat [ENVO:00009003]; feature: mouth environment [ENVO:08000002]; material: saliva material...
TGACAGGATTTGAACCTGCGACCCCTTGACCCCCAGTCAAGTGCGCTACCAAGGTGCGCCACAACCCGATTCGTTATTCACGATATTGTTTTCAAGGTTTCCCCTGAACACTCGAATAACTATACCGGGCTTTTAACCCCCGCGCAAGCCAGATTCACCATTTTTAGAAAAAATCTTAAAAATCTTTTCCTCACGGATTTCCTTGCAGATTTTCCGTACAGAATCCAGCGCGCGGGGGCCAAACCTAACAAGAGCCAGCCTAGCAAGGGGCCAGCCCAGCAACACGGCATCAAGCAGACACCCCGCTACTAGCGGCGGCCGCCCTTACCCTTCTTAGCCTTCGCGCTCTGACGCTCACCCAGGGAGCGGCGCTCACGCACACGCATCGAAATCTCAATCGGAGTACCCGTGAAATCAAAAGTCTCACGCAGACGACGCATAATGAAGCGACGGTAACCCGGATCCAAGAAACCGGTAGTAAACAGCACGAACTTCGGCGGACGCGAAGACACCTGAGTACCGAAGAGAATACGCGGCTGCTTACCACCACGCAGCGGGTGCGGATGCGCGGCAACAATCTCGCCCAGGAACGCGTTCAGGCGACCGGTCGGAATACGCGAATCCCACGACTCCAGCGAGTGCTCCAGGGCGGGCACCAGCTTGTCCTTGTGCCAGCCGGTCTTCGCCGAAATGTTCACGCGAGGAGCCCACTGCACGTGCGCCAGGTCGCGCTCAATCTCGCGCTCAAGCATGTAGCGGCGGTCCTCATCGAGGGTATCCCACTTATTGAATGCCAGGACCATCGCACGACCCGAATCAATCACGGTCTGCACGATACGCACATCCTGCTCAGAGATCGGCTCGGAAACATCCAACAGCACCACGGCAACCTCAGAGCGCTCCAGAGCAGTCTGAGTACGCAGCGAAGAGTAGAACTCCGCACCCTTAGCCATGTGCTGGCGACGGCGAATACCCGCGGTATCCACAAAACGCCAAGGGTAGCCGCCCAGCTCAATAATCTCGTCAATCGGGTCACGAGTCGTACCAGCCAGGTCATTCACCACGGCACGCTCAGAACCAGCCAGCTTATTCAGCAGCGACGACTTACCCACGTTCGGGCGACCCACCAGAGCCACACGACGCGGGCCACCCAGCGCCTCCGGCTGAGCAAACTGCGAGTGCTCCGGCATGACCTCAAGGATCTCGTCCAGAGCATCCGCCAGGCCACGACCGTGCAGACCCGACACCGGGAACGGCTGACCCATACCCAGCGACCAGAGGTTATAAATCTCCGGCTCCAGGTGAGCGTCGTCAATCTTGTTAGCAATCAGAATGATCGGCTTCTTCACGCGGCGTAGCATACGCACGATCTGCTCGTCCGAAGCGGTCACACCCACGCGGGCATCCACCACCAGGACCACAACATCGGCCTGCTCCACAGCAATCTCAGCCTGCTCAGCAACCTGAGCATCAATACCGCGAGCGTCAGACTCCCAACCACCGGTATCAACCAGGGTGAAGCTCTTACCCAGCCACTCAGCCTTATAGGACACGCGGTCACGAGTCACACCCGGCTTATCCTCAACCACCGCTTCACGGCGGCCCAGAATACGGTTAATGATGGTCGACTTACCCACGTTCGGGCGGCCAACAATCGCCACTACCGGATCAGCGAGCTGCTCTTCCTCATCCTCAATGTCGAAGCCCCAAGCACCCAGCAGGGCGCGGTCCTCTTCATCCAGGTCGTAGTCCTCAAGACCCTCAAGAAGAGCCTGAGCACGCTGATCAGCGGTCTCATCATCAATCTCAGCGAGGCGCTCGATAACGTCGTCCTCGCCACCGCCCAGGTACTTATCTTCGTAATCGTCGCGGATAGCGTCCTCAGCCATGCGCATTCCTTTCTCTACCCGCCCCACGCCCAACCCGAGGGTCAGCACGCGAGCGCGGCTCAACGTCTTATCGGGAGCGGATGCACCACTCCCCCAGCGTTTCGGCGGGGCCTAGCCCGCGCGCTTCGCCTTCAACTGGTCATTCACAGCGTTAATCACTGCAGAGACCGTCGCATTAAAATCAAGATCCGAGCTGTCCACCAGGGTCACGCCCTCGGCAGCTTTCATAAAGTTATTGACCTTCGAATCCTTCGCATCACGCTCAGCGATCTGCTTGCTCAAGTCACCCGAAGCGCCGGACTTCTCCGCGTTCTCCAGGCCGCGGCGCGCCATGCGCACCTCTTCAGAAGCAGTCAGCAGGATGCGCGCATCAGCATCGGGAGCGACCACGGTGGTGATGTCGCGGCCCTCAGCGACCATGCCGTTAATAGCGTGGTTAATCATCCAGCGCTGCAGGCCAATCAGGTGCTCACGAACCGCCGGAACCGAAGCCACAGCAGAAACGGCCGAAGAAATGCGCTCGCTACGAATCTCCTCACGGATATCGGTCGAGCCCATCAGAATCTCTTCTTCCTTAATGTTCGTACCGAACACCAGGGGCATCTCCTCGACAGCCTTCGCAATCGCCTCAGCGTCGTTCAGGTCAATGCCAAGTTCCAGCACACGGTAGGTTGCGGCACGGTACATTGCACCGGTATCCAGGTACGCCAGGCCAAAGTGGCGTGCAACTTCCTTAGACACAGACGACTTACCGGAACCGGAGGGACCGTCAATAGCAATCGTCAGTTTAGGGTTCTCGTGCATCAGCACTCCTTAAAATTCGTCTCAAACTTTATGCCGGAAAATACAGCTTTAACTCTACTTCACAACACGCCAACCGCGAGCCGACAAATCGCGGACCAGCGCCTCATGAATAGACGGATTGACCGAGATTTCAGCCATACCCACCGGGGCACCCGTCGAGTGCTCCAGACGCAAATCCTCAAGGTTCGCACCCAACTCACCAATCTCGGCAAGCAAACGAGCCAGCGTGCCGGGGGTGTCGTCCACCAGCACCGTCATCTTTGCGAACGCGGCGGGGGCAGTACCGTGCTTACCCGGAATACGGCTCACGCCCGCGTTGCCTTCGCTCATCAGCTGCGCCAAATCCAGGCGAGCGCCGGAAGCCGTCGGGTTCTCCAGCGTCGCGATGAGGCGGTTCAGGTCATCACGCACACCGTAGAGAGTCTGCACAATCGGGTCAGCGTTCGCCGCAAAAATCTGCACCCACAGCGTCGGGTCCGAAGCCGCGATACGCACCGTATCGCGCAAACCCTGACCCGCCAGGGACAGCGCATACAGCGGAGTGTCCTGCAGACGCGAAGCCAACAGCGAGCTCATCGCCTGCGGCACATGAGAAATCAGGGCAACCGTCTGATCATGCTCCTCAACGCTCAGAGAAGTCACAATCGCGCCCAGCTCCACCGCCACAGAACGCACCAGACGCACACACTCGGGGCGAACCGAATCGTGCTCGCAGATAATCCACGGACGCGCCTGGAACAGCTCACCGCGAGCAGCCACCGGGCCCGACTTCTCACGCCCAGCCATCGGATGCGAACCCACGTAACGGGACGCATCCGCACCCGAGGCAAGCACATCAGCCAGCGGCTGCACCTTCACCGAGGCAACATCCGTCACCACGGCGCCGGGGTAGCCCGCCTCCGGTCGAGGCGCATAGGTGTTCAACGCGCGAGCGCACACGGCACCGGCACTATCCGGAGGCGCAGCCACCACCACCAGCTGCGGGGCGAAGGCGGTGCGCTCCTCCTCCGACAGAGTGGAGAAACTTGTACCGGCACCGATATCCTGCGCCACAGCCTCGGCGGTGGGTGAAATATCTTGGACGTACACGTCCTCGCATCCTGCCGCACGCAACCCCAAACCAATAGAGGCACCCAGCAGACCCGAGCCGATAATGAGCACCGGCCCGGTCAGCGTTGAGTCCATGGGCAGCTCAGATGCAGAAAGCTCAGCGGGCGAGCTCATGACAACTCCTTAGCGTTATTACATGTCCACCGAAGCGAGCAGGTGACCGATCTCAACCTTGGAGAGGTTACGGACGGTACCCTGCTTCTGCGAACCGATACGGATCGGGCCCATCTCAACGCGGACCAGGCGCTCAACCGGGTAGCCGACAGCGTCGAAGAGACGGCGCACGATGCGGTTCTTACCGGAGTGGATGGTCACCTCAACGAGCACGTGGCCGGGGGTGGAGTCCACCAGCTTGAACTCGTCAACGCGGGTCACGCCGTCTTCCAGGCGAATGCCCTTCTTCATGGCTGCGCCGACGCCGGGCTCCATCGGGCCGGGAACCTGCACCAGGTAGGTCTTGGGCACCTCGTAGGAGGGGTGGGTGAGGCGGTTCGCCAGTTCCCCATCGTTGGTCAGCAGCAGCAAACCCTCGGTTTCGACGTCCAGGCGGCCCACGTGGAACACGCGCTCACTCATGGAGGAACGCAGGAAGTCGGAGATGCAGGGGCGACCTTCGGGGTCTTCCATGGTGGAGACCACGCCGGCGGGCTTGTTGAATGCCATGTAGACGAGCTTGTCGTTGGTCTGAACGGTCATGCCGTCCACCTGCACGGTCACCTTGGAGGGGTCCACACGCACACCCAGCTCGGTCACGACTTCACCGTTAACGGTGACGCGGCCTTCGGTAATCATTTCTTCGCAGACGCGGCGGGATGCCACACCGGCCTGAGCCAGCAGCTTCTGCAGGCGCACGCCGTCGTGGTCGTAGAACTCGTAGTGGTCTACCGGGGCGTTGCGGGGGCGGCGGGGGCGGTGCGGACCAGCGTAGTTGCTGACGCGGTATTCGCCGCGCTCGTTTGCGAAGGCTTCGCCGGAGCGGTAGGGGCGGCCCGGTGCGCGGCGTTCGCGCTTGGGCAGTTCGGTGCCGCGGCCTCGGCCGGAACCTGCGCGGCCTGCGCCGAACTTCTTCTCGCCAAACTTCTTGTCACCGAACTTCTTCTCGCCGAAGCCCTTTGCGCCGCCCTTGCCTGCGCCACTCTTCGGTGCGCCGGGACGACCGCCGCGTGCGGATGCGCCCTTAGCGCCGGGCTTACCGCCCTGACCGGGACAAGCAGCGCCGGGACGGCCACCGCGGGAGTTCTGGGGGCGACCGGATGCAGAGCGGCCGCCGCGGGAGGAGTTTCCATATGCCATGGTGTTCTTCTCTTTTCTGTCGTATAGTGCGAACGTTTCAGGCTTTTCCCGAACGTTCCTTCGTCTTATTGATTCGTTGTCTTAGTCGTTGCCCTCGGCAAGCACTGCGGCTTCCGTGTCATCGGGCAGGAAGGGCGCGAGCGCCGGCAGCTCCTCCAGGGAGTTCAACCCGAGCTTCGCCAGTAGCAGCTCCGTGGTTTCGTAGAGGGTCGCGCCGCTTCCGGCTTCTCGCCCTGCTTCACGAATCAGCTGCCGTTGCAGTAGCTGACGGATTGCCGCGTCCGCGTTTACGCCTCGAATGGAGGCTACCCTCGCCCTGGTCACCGGCTGCTGGTAGGCAATCACAGCGAGCGTCTCGTAGGCGGGCTTGCTCAGCGTCGCGCTCTTGGAGCGGGTCACGAAGCGTGCCACCCAGGGGGCGAAGTCGTCGCGGGCGTAGAGCTTCCAGCCTCCTGCGATGTTCCGCAGCTGGAATCCGCGCGGTTCGGGCGCTACCCGGTTTTCGTCTTCTCCGTAGCCGCTTTCTTCGCCGTTGTACTCGCGGTACAGCTGGTCGAGCGCGTGCTCAACAGCGCGTTCGCTGACGATGAGAGCGGCGGAGAGTTCACGCACGCTCACGGGCGCTTCGGCAACGGCGAGGATCGCTTCAATGGCGCTTTTGATGCCACCGGGGATTGCCTCGACCTTGGAAAATTCGGCTTCGGCATCGACCGCCACGCTGGGTGCGGTGGAGGGGCCTCCCGCCGGAATCTTTGCCGATTTCGCTGCCGATTTCGTTGCCGGTTCCTTCGACTCGCGGGATGCAGGTTCCTGCGATTCCTCAGAGCTGTCGGAAATGTCGGAACCATCGGAGTCCTCTACCGTTTCAGCGGCTTCAGCCTCCTTAGCTTCTTCGATAACCTCAGCTTCTTCGGTCACCTCATCCAGAGGAGCTGCCGCTACCTCGTGCTCAGCCAGCTCAGCGTCCGCCTCAGCAGGCTTTGAGATTTCAGCCTCTACCGCCTCTACCGGCACCGAGTCTGCCTGTTCCGAATCTTCGTCTGCGTTCGGATCCCAGTAGCCCATGTTCACGATGGCAAGGTCGTCGGGGGTGAATTCACGGTCAAAGCGTGAGCCGTGATTACTCATAATCCTCCTCTACCTGTTCCGTGTTAGCTTCAGATTCGTTCGCTTCGGGTGCTTCAGGTACTTCGCTGGTTTCGGGCGCATCCTGAGTGTCTGTTTCTTCGCGGATTACGAACTGTGCCGCGCTCGCGCTCGCACGTACCCGAATGGCTCCGAGCGGTGCGTCCTGTTCCACGTGCAGGGCGCCTTCTTTGTAGAGCTCGAGCAGGGCGAGAAAACGAACCACCGCGATTTCTAGTTCGCCGGATCCTTGAACCAGTTCGGCGAAGCTCAGCTCCCGCGCCGCGGTATCGAGCAGGCTGTGCAGAATGTAGTGTTCTTCAGCCGCGATGGTGGTTAGCGGAACGTGCAGGTGCTCGTTGAGTTCTTCAACGATTTCTTCGGGTTCCGGCTCGGGATCTTTGGGGGTTCGACTCAGCGCTGCTGCGGCGATGCGGGCGAACTCTTCGGCGCCTCCGGTGAAAACCAGCTCGGGAAGTGCCTGGGCGAATCGTTCTTCGAGGGCTACCGCACGGGGAAAACGCTGCGCTTCTTGCGCCCAGCGTTCAGCAAAAATATCGGCGACTTCGCGGTAGGCACGGTATTGCAGCAGACGGGCAAAGAGCAGGTCGCGCGCCTCCAGCAGTGCAACATCCTCTTCGAGGGGTTCACGATGCTGCGGGAGCAGGCGTGCGGTTTTGAGTTCCAGCAGGGTTGCGGCGGTGACCAGAAATTCGCTGGCTTCGTCGAGTGCACGTTCGGTGCCTTCAGCGTAGAGGGCGTGCAGGTATGCGAGGAACTCGTCGGTGACCTCTGCGAGCGCCACCTCGGTAATGTCGAGTTTACGGCGCGAAATCAGGGTCAGTAGAAGATCAAAGGGACCCTCAAAATTACTGAGGGTGAGGGTGAAACCGCGTTCCGGGTTCTGCAGGCCGCGGCCCTCAGTCCGGGCGTTCGCGGCGGTGTCTGCGTTCGGTGTCGGTACCCTCACGGCAGCGACGTTCGTGGTCATAAACGACCTATTCTCCTTAGGTTTATTCTCCCCGGCTTTGTTGGTACCGTCTCAGATGCGGCTTTTACTTCGCCTACTTTTTCGGCGTAAGCAGTGTGCGGGGTCTTTAGAATCCACACAATTATACGCCCTCTGCCGGTGTGACTCAAGGGTGAGAGTCACCTCAGCAGAGGGCGTATAGGTGTGGGGGCTTTAGCGTGCGCCGCCCTTGTAGATCAGTTCGCGTGCCACCTGGCGGTATGCTTCCGCACCGGGGTGGCTGGAGGCGTAGCTGAGAATCGGCTCAGCGGACACCGATGCGTCCGGGAACTTTACGGTGCGCTTGATGACAGTGTCGAAAACCTTGTCGCCGAATGCGTCCACGATGCGTGCCAGAACTTCCTTGGAGTGGATGGTGCGCGCATCGAACATGGTGGCAAGTACGCCGGAGATTTCGAGGTCGGGGTTCAGTCGATCCTGAACTTTCTCGATGGAGTCGACCAGCAGTGCGACGGCGCGCAGCGCGAAGAACTCACAAATCAGCGGAATGATGACCCCTTCGGAAGCGGTCAGTGCATTGACGGTCAGCAGGCCCAGGGAGGGCTGGCAGTCGATGAGGATGACGTCGTATTCGTCACGGACCTTGCGCAGTGCCGAGGCGAGAACCTGCTCGCGAGCCACTTCGTTGACCAGCTGAACTTCAGCTGCGGAGAGGTCAATGTTGGCGGGCAGCAGGTCGATGTTCTCCACGCCGGTAGGCAGGATGACGTCCTTGATGTCGACCTTGCGGTCCATCATGACGTTGTAGACGGTCAGGTCCAGTTCGTGCGGGTTCGCACCGAAACCGGCGGAGAGAGCACCCTGCGGGTCGAAGTCGACCAGCAGCACCTTACGGCCGCATTCTGCCAGCGCCGCGCCCAGGTTAATGGTGGAGGTGGTCTTACCCACGCCGCCCTTCTGATTCACCATAGAGATAATGCGGGCGGGACCGTGGCTGCTCAGCGGAGCCGGGTCGGGGTATACGCGCAGGGGTCGACCGGTGGGGCCGAGTTCTTGAGCCTGAGCTTCAGTCAATGGTTCACCTTCATCAATGAATTCGAAGTTTTAAAGTTTAAGCGTTGTCTATAAGGTTACCTCAAGAGCGGCTGTTCCGCGGATTGACGGGGTTTTATCCCCGTTCGTGAGCACGCGGATGCGCCATGCGGTACACCTCCATGAGCCCCTCGGGCGTAACCTTGGTGTACACCTGAGTGGTGGCGATGGAAGCGTGCCCGAGCAGTTCTTGCACCACGCGAATATCGGCTCCGCCCTGCAACAGGTGCGTTGCGAAGCTGTGGCGCATGGAGTGCGGTGAGAAGTCGGAGCTGAGCCCGGCGGCTTCGGCGGCTTCCTTGAGGATGAGCCAGGCGCCTTGGCGTCCGAGTCTGCTGCCTCGGCCGTTGACGAAGAGCGCGGCGGTGCCTTTACCGTGCGCTACGAGGGAGGGGCGGGCACGCACCAGGTAGTCTTGGATTGCTTTTTGGGCGTAGCTACCAATAGGTACGAGTCGCTCTTTATTTCCTTTGCCGAAGAGTCGAACGTAGCCGGGCAGAGTGATCTGGTTGCCGTCTTCATCGGTGAGGGTTCCTTCGAAGTGCACGTCGTCGATATCGGCGTTGAGCATTTCGCTCACGCGCGCGCCGGTGGCGTAGAGGAATTCGAGGATGGCTCGGTTACGTAGCCCGGTTGCGGTTTCGCGGTCGGGTACGGCGAGTAGCCGCTGGATGTCTTCTACGCTGACTGCTTTGGGTAGGCGTTTAACGTTCTTGGGCGGGGTGACCGGTGCCGCCGGGTCGGTGGGCACGATGAGCGCGGAGACCCAGAAGGCGTGTGCTCCGCGGACTGCCGCCATGGTGCGGGCGATGGAGTTCGGTCCCAAGGGCAGGGGCAGGTTCGGTGCCCCTTCAGCGGTTGGCGTTTCTTTTTCTGGTGCCCCGGCTTTCTCCGGCTGTCCGGCACGACCTTTCCCAGCGCGCCCATTTCCAGCGCGCCCGTTTCCTGTCCCTCGCCCCGATTCGGAGGCGATCATCAGCGCCAGCGATTCTGCGGCTTCTTCCTGCGCTTCCTGAGATTCCTGCTCGTTCTGCTTGTTCTTCTCCCCCGCTTCGAATCCGGCAAGGGGCACGGTGGGGGCGGCGAGTTCCCGCATGAAGGAGCGTACCTGCGCGGTGGTGATGCGTTCGGGGTCGATGACGCCGAGGGTCGCCATGTAGGTGCTGTATCGTCGCAAATCGCGCGCGTAGGAGGCAATGGTGTGTTCGCTGCTTCCTCGTTCCACGCGCAGGTGGATGAGGTACTGGTCAATGGCTTTCTGGAGCGGGGTCTGTGCCTCCTGGTGGGAAGCACCCAGGGCAGAAGAACCCAGCATGGAGGAACCAGCAGAAGAGGGCACGCCGAGCAGACCCGCGCCGCGGGGTGTCTTGCTCACCGTACTTTTTGCCTGCTTCACGCTATCTCCTCTGCCGGTTCTGTTGATATTTGGGCCTCTTGACGTTTGGGTTTGCCGTAGGCGAGACTACTCCCCCGCCCTACGTTCGGTTCTTAGTGGTTGCGGAAGTTCTCCGGCTTTTCGCGGCGCTGTCCCATGTAGGGGTGGAACTCCCAGCCGCCCTCGGCGGGGCGCAGACCTTCAAAGTTGTTCTGCGCCGCCGCGTAGGTGGCGAGTACCGCCTGGATAGCGAGCGCGTTGTGAACCTTTCCGCCCAGTACCAGCTGTACTGCCTCGGCGAGGGGCACCCAGCGGTAGGTCATTTCGGCTTCTTCTTCGGTGCGTTCGCTACGTTCTTCGGCGGGCAGTTCCGAGAGATTACGCGCCAGGTAGACGCGGCCTGCTTCGCTGGTTGCGCCGGGGCTGCTGAAGTAGTCGGTCAGAGCGTTCCAGGTGCCTGCCTGCAGGTCTGCCTCTTCGGCAAGTTCGCGCTGCGCGGCGACCAGGGGGTCTTCACCGTCGATGTCGAGCAGTCCGGCGGGTACTTCCCAGAGGTTCATGCGCACCGGGTGGCGGTACTGGTTGAGCATCAGCAGTTCGTTGTTGTCGTTGAGGACCGCCACGGCGACGGCGCCGGGCATTTCCACGACGTCGCGGGTCAGCACGGTGTTTTCGTTGAGTTCGTACTCTTCAACGGTCGTTTCGATCACGTAGCCGCTGTACTTCACGGTGCGGGTGCGGATGGTGCGTTCGGAGGGTGCATCAATAATCTGCTGGTTGTTGCTCATTCTTTCATTGTAGGCGGCTTCTTAGCCCCGCTACGTTTGGCGCGTCAGGTACGGGCACGGAATAAGGCATGTTCAGGTTTAAACGAAAGCATCCCGCTCTCCCCTGCGCGGGGTGAGCGGGATGCTGAACGTTTGTGCCTAGATGTTAGGCGCCGCGGCGCTCCAGAGCAGCCTTAATCAGGCCGGAGAAGAGCGGGTGCGGGCGGGTCGGACGCGAGCGGTACTCGGGGTGTGCCTGAGTTGCCACGTAGTAGGGGTGTGCCTCTGCGGGCAGTTCCACGTACTCGACCAGCGAGGAGTCCGGGGAGGTACCGGAGATACGCAGGCCTGCTTCTTCAAGCTGCTCGCGGTACTCGTTGTTCACCTCGTAGCGGTGGCGGTGACGCTCTGCAACCTCGGTTGCGCCGTATGCCTTAGCAACCTGAGAGCCGGGAACAAGGTTTGCCTTGTACAGGCCCAGGCGCATGGTGCCGCCCAGGTCGCCTGCACCTTCGACGAACTGCTTCTGCTCTTCGATGGTTGCGATGACCGGTACGGAGGTTTCCGGATCGAACTCGGTGGAGGATGCTTCGGTCAGACCCAGTACGTTGCGTGCGTACTCGATGACCATGGACTGCAGGCCGAGGCAGATGCCCAGGGTCGGGAGCTTGTGCTCGCGTGCGTACTTGAGGGCGCCGATCTTGCCGTCCAGGCCGCGGATGCCGAAGCCGCCGGGCACGAGGATTGCGTCCATGTTGCGCAGCTGGTGGTCTGCATCTTCGTCGGTTGCGCACAGGTCGGCTGCAACCCACTTGATGTTGACCTTCACGTTGTTTGCGAAGCCGCCGGCGCGCAGAGCCTCGGAGACAGACAGGTATGCGTCGGGCAGGTCGATGTACTTACCGACCAGGCCAACGTTGACCTCTGCTGCGGGGCGGTGCACTGCGTCGAGCAGGCGGTCCCACTGGGTGAAGTCCGGTGCGGGAGCCTCAATGCCGAAGTAGTCGAGGATGTAGTCGTCGAGCTTCTGGCTGTGCAGGGTCTTGGGGATGTCGTAGATGCTGGGTGCGTCGGCGCAGGAGATGACTGCGTCGCTGTCCACGTCGCATGCGTTACCAATCTTGGTACGGTGCGATACGGGGACCTCACGCTCACATCGCAGGATCAGACCGTCAGGCTGGATGCCCAGGCCGCGCAGTGCTGCCACGGAGTGCTGGGTCGGCTTGGTCTTGAGCTCGCCGGAGGGGCCGATGAAGGGCACCAGGGAGACGTGCAGGAAGAAGACGTTCTTGCGGCCAACATCGCGGCGTACCTGGCGTGCCGCCTCCATGAAGGGCAGGGACTCGATATCGCCGACGGTACCACCGATTTCGGTGATGATGATGTCGGGTGCGTTGTCAATTTCCGCTGCGTGACGCATGCGGGCCTTGATTTCGTCAGTAATGTGAGGGATGACCTGGACGGTGTCGCCGAGGTATTCGCCGCGGCGTTCCTTTGCGATGACGGAGGAGTAGACCTGGCCGGTGGTCACGTTAGCGGACTGGTCGAGGTTTTCGTCCAGGAAGCGCTCGTAGTGTCCGATGTCGAGGTCGGTTTCAGCACCGTCGTCGGTGACAAAGACTTCACCGTGCTGGAAGGGGTTCATCGTACCGGGGTCGACGTTCAGGTAGGGGTCGAACTTCTGCATGGTCACAGAGAGGCCACGTGCGCGAAGAAGCTGACCGAGGGAAGAGGCCGACAGGCCCTTACCGAGAGAAGATGCAACGCCGCCGGTCACGAAAATCTGGCGGGTTACCTTGTCGTTAGAGGACGCGTTCAGAGCGTTATTTTTTTCATTCACCACGGAATTCAAGCCTACCATTTTCTTGTCTGCTATCCAAGCAGAGGGTTTTGCCGCGAGAGGATTCTCTCAGGCGGCTTTCCCTCCCCTATTTGTCCTTATCACCACTGTAAACGGAGCTGGGGATTTATTATTCCCGCCGCGCCGTGTAGAAGCAGGTCTAGGAGCATTCACAGAGTATCTCACATCCTCTGGGATCCATGCACCGCTATTGGTCACCGGCGCGGGCTGTACTGGCAACTTTCTGAGGCACGCTCGCACACTTCAGCCCCTTTGATGGTCTTTGGTGCGAAAGATGCCACCTTTCGGCGCTTTTGCCAGCACTTTCCTCATACTTTTCTCTGCCGGTTTGCCGCCGGCTTGCCGTCAGTTTCAGCGCCCCTGCGGCACTTCTCGACCGGCTGCCAGTAGCTCTCGGGCATGCTCTCGCGCCGATTCTGATTGATCGTGTCCGGAGAGCATTCGCGCCAGTTCCACCACTCGTTCCTCTTCGGAAAGTACCTTGACCTTTGAGAGGGACGCGTCATCATTTTTCAGCACGAGGATGTGCTGGTCCGCGAAGGCGGCAACCTGCGGCAGGTGGGTGACCACCAGAACCTGCACGTGTCGAGCGAGCATAGCGAGGCGGCGACCGATTTCGATAGCGGCCTTACCGCCCACGCCGGAGTCCACCTCGTCGAAGATGAAGGTGGGTACGGGGTCCACTTCGGCAAGCACTACCTCCAGAGCGAGCATCACGCGGGAGAGCTCACCGCCGGAGGCGCCCTTACCGAGCGGGCGCGGCACGGCGGTTCGGTGCGGCGCCAGCATGAAGGTCACGGTGTCTCGGCCGTGTACCGAGAACTTTTCAGCTTCGGCAACCTCCACGACCAGGGAGGCGTTCGGCATGGCAAGAGCAGTGAGCTCTTCGCTGACGGCATCCGCCAGTTTCTGCGCGGCAGCACGGCGCAGGGCGGTCAGCTCTTCTGCCTGGGCGCCAAGCACCTTGCGTAGCTGTACCAGCTCGGTTTCGAGGGTTTCCTGTCGCTGCGGATCATCCACCAGGGTCTCGAGGCGTGCGCGGGATTCTTCGGCCCATTCGAGAACCTCGGCAATATCGGCACCGTACTTGCGGGTGAGAGTCGCCAGCTGGGCGCGGCGAGTCTGCACCTGCGCCAGACGTTCGGGGCCTTCAACATCCAGGGAGGCCATGTAGGAGGACAGATCCGAGGAGATATCGGTGGCAAGAATCAACAGTTCGTTGACGCGCGCGGCGAGAGAAGCAAGCTCTTCGTCAGCGTCTGCCTGCGCCTGTAGCGCGGAGCGGCTTGCATCGAGCAGGCTCATGACGCTCTGCTCGTCGCCTGTGGAGTATTCGCTACCGCTGAGCGCTGCGGAGGCGGTTGCCGAGGCAATGCGTAGCGCTTCAACGTTCATGAGCTTCACCATTTCGGATTTGAGCTCTTCTTCTTCCCCGGCCTGAGGGTTGACGGCGCTGATTTCTTCGAGGGCGCCCTGCAGGGTCTGCGCTTCGAGGGCTCGTGCGCGCGAGTTTTCGCGTACTTCCTTCAGCTCTGCGGCGGCGGCGCGGTATCGCTCGTAGTTTTCGCGATACTTCTCCAGCAGGTTGGAGAGCTCTTCGCCGGCGTACAGGTCGAGGGACTGGCGCTGCTCTGCCGCTGATTTGAGGCGCAGCTGATCGGACTGGCCGTGGACTGCAACAAGAGTCTGACCAATCTGAGACAGGGTTCCGATGGGTGCAGAGCAACCGCCGACGTGGGCGCGGGAGCGTCCCGAGGCGTTGACGGTGCGTGCCAGAAGCAGCTCGGAGGTCTGTTCGTCGATGTCTTCGGCGGTGCCGCCGGCTTCTTCGGCAAGCTCGAGGGCGCGGTGCCCGTGGGGCAGGCGAATCACGGCTTCGGCGAGGGCGCTCTTGGCACCGTTGCGCACGCTGGAGGCGTCGGATCGGGCGCCCAGGAGCATGCCGAGGGCGGTGACGACCATGGTTTTACCTGCGCCGGTTTCACCGGTCAGCACGGAGAATCCGGGTTCGAGGGGGAGCCTCGCATCGGTGATGACGCCGAGGTCTCGAATATGGATTTCCTCAATCACGAACGTTCATTCCTTTTCTTTAGTGCTTCTCGGTGTCCTGCGGGCCACGCCAGCCACGGATCGGAAGCTCAAATTTACGCACCAGTCGCTCAGAGAAGGGAGCCGGGTGGATACGGGCGAGCAGCACCGACTTTTCGGAGCGTCGCACCTCAATACGGGAGCCGGGGTCCAGCTCTACGGTTCGGCGGCCATCGCACCAGAGCACGCCGGAGGCGCCGTTTCCGGGCATCATTTCTACCGCCAGGGTGGAGGTCGGCGCTGCTACCAGCGGGCGCGCGAAGAGCGCGTGAGCCGAGAGCGGCACCATGAGAATTGCTTCAACTTCGGGCCAGACGACCGGGCCGCCGCCGGAGAAAGCGTAGGCGGTCGAGCCGGTGGGGGTTCCCATGACCACGCCGTCGCAGCCAAAGCTGCTGAGCGGGCGGCAGTCCACCTCGATAATGACTTCAATCATTTTTTCGCGGTTGCCCTTTTCGACACTGGCTTCGTTCAGCGCCCAGTCGCTGTGCACGCGCTTGCCGTCGTTCCAGACTTCCACGTCGATTGCCATGCGTTCTTCAACGGTGTATTCGTTGTTGACGATGCAGCGAACGGTTTCGGTCAGGTCGCTCTCTTCGGATTCGGCGAGGAAGCCGACGTGTCCCAGGTTCACGCCGATGAGCGGAACACTGGTTCGGCGCACCATTTCTGCGGCGCGAAGAATCGAACCGTCACCACCGAGCACCACGCCGAGTTCAATATCGATGAGCGCCACGGATTCGTGGACGACCTGCACGGGGACGGGCTCGTCCCAGTTTTCACTCAGGGTCTCCAAATCGGAGCGAGTCATGACGGGTGCGAGTCCCTCTTCGTAGAGCTGGGTGCATGCCTGTCGGGCGGCATCTCGTGCTTCTTTGCGCCCCACGTGGGCGAAGACGAGAATCTTACGGTGACGTTGCCCCACCAAGTCTTCGGAACCATGGCGCGCGCTGATTGTGGGCAACTGCGAGAGGTCAAAATCTCGCGTTACACGACTTTCCTGTTTTGCCATAACGACTCTCTCCCATCGGGTGTTGAGATCGGGATGTTGAGATGGTATATCTACACCTATCATACCGAATATGTTCTCGAAGATTTTCTAAAGAGCTATATTTTTAGAAAATTATTTCGAATAGCGTACAGCTGGGGTATCTCTAAAATACCTGTAAAAAATACCTGCGAATAGCGCGGCAGCCTGAGAAAGCCCCGCCCTCAACGCGTCCTGCGTTACCGAGCGGTTTCTCTCAGACTGCCTTAGCACTATTTATTTTCGGCACTATATTTACTTTCGACACCGTTGAATAGGGAGTTGTAAAAAAGTTCCCTTAGCCTGCACAACAAGATAATTTCGAAATATCTTTATCGAACGTAAGTGCAACTAATTTTAGCCCTTCAGCCATTGTTAAATATGGTGCTAGGGTTTCTGTTAAATCTTCTATCGTTAAGCCAAATTTAACAGCTAATGATGCTGCATAGATGACATCTCCTGCATTTTCAGATACAATATGAACCCCTAATACTTTTAGTGTTTCTGCATCTGCTACTAGTTTAAATACACCGGTTGTTTCACGGTTTACAATTGCTCTTGGAACAGCATCTAAAGGTAATACAGATGTCTTCACATCATACCCTTTCTCTTTTGCTTGTTCTTCTGTTAAACCAACCGTTGCAACCGTCGGATTCGTAAACGTAACAGCAGGAACTACCGATAAATCTATTTTTTTGTTTAATCCACCAATAGCATTATCAGTAATAATTCCACCTTCATAAGCAGCTACATAAACAAATTGGGGACCGAGAGTGACATCTCCAGCTGAATAAATTCGGGAATTGGTCGTTTTAAGATAATCATCAATGACAATTTCACCACGGGAACCAACTTCAACGCCTGCTGCATGTAAGTTTAATGATTCTGTATTTGGTTTTCTTCCAGTGGCAATTAGCAATTGTTCTGCTTCAATAATTCGCTTTTTACCATTTATCTCAACATGAACTTTTTTAATGTCTCCATCTTGCTCAACTCGTTCATAGGTTGCACCTGTTACTAAATTAATTCCCTGTTCTGTTAAGGCCTTAGTAATGGCTTCTGAAATTTCAGGATCGTATTCTTTTAATAGACGCTCGCTTCTTTGAATCAAAGTGACTTCTGACCCGAGGTTATGAAATAGTTGTCCTAATTCCATGCCGATATATCCTGAACCAATTACGGTAAGACGATTTGGAACCTTCTTTAATTCCAATAAGCTAGTGCTTGTTAAATAATCTACTTCATCTAATCCGGGAATATTAGGTTCAGTTGAAGAAGCACCTGTAGCTATTAAAAATCTTTTGGCTGTGATTTGATTGCCATTTACTTCAACTGTATTTTCATTTACGAATTTTGCTTCACCTTTTATTAATTCAAAACCATAATCATCAATTAAATTCACATATTTTTCATTTCGCATCTCGGTTACTAAATCATTCTTTTGTTTTACTAATGGCGCTAAATCAACATTTGAAGCCGAAGTGTGTAATCCCACAAATGGATTATTTTTTGCTAGATGATTGATTTCCCCTGCTCTTAATAAGGTCTTAGAAGGAACGCATCCGACATTAACGCAAGTTCCACCCACCGTTCCACGCTCAATCATAGCCACTTTTGCGTTCAAAGTAACGGCTTCAATGGCAGATGAAAAGGCAGCTCCACCAGAACCGATGATGATGTAATCATAATCATAGTTACCTTCATCATTTAAACTTACATCTGTCCTTTTTTCCGATTGCACTTGTATTTCTTCTGCTTCGCCCGGGTGATAATTTGCGTCAGCAATCGCCTTTATTGCACTTTCAACCTCAATATCATCGGGCAGTTCAAATACTGCTTCACCACGACGATAACTAGACTCAATATTTTTAGCACCTATCTTTTCAAGTGCTGATTCTACGTGTTTTTCACAACCCGTACAAGTCATTCCTGAAATGTTTACCTTAAATTTATTCATAAAAAAGCTCCTTTCGTTTGTTAATGTTTCTATTATAACATAGTTTCAATTCGTTTTAAATCCTCTATTTGTTTTTGCACTTCCTTTTGT
>ERZ1674176.145-NODE-145-length-17369-cov-22.163567_pt1 | contig 17369 bp, 15 predicted proteins | sample MGYA00581288_ERZ1674176 | MGnify/ENA primary metagenome ERZ1674176 (study PRJEB41354, sample SAMEA4873327) | human saliva metagenome | biome: human-associated habitat [ENVO:00009003]; feature: mouth environment [ENVO:08000002]; material: saliva material...
ACACTCTTTCCCTACACGACGCTCTTCCGATCTCTGTTACTACATCATAATGCAAAAGGTTCTCGTGAGGTCAGAAAAAGCCACCGTGCCAGATAGTCTCCGGTGCGGGGGCTTCTCGTATGAGCTTTTGTTAGAGGTACTTCTCCAAACTGCTCTCCGCCATGCGGGACAGCTGCTCACGCACCGTGCGGGCACGAGCCTCACCCACACCGTCCACGGCGCGCAGATCCTCAAGGGACGCCGCCATCAGAGCCTGCAGGCTGCCGAAGCGCTCCACCAGACGCTCAGAAATAGCGTTCGGGATGCTCGGAATACCGGCGAGCAGACGGAAACCGCGAGGCTGCAGGGGGAACTCCAGGTCGGGGTTCTCACCAAAGCCGACAGTGCGGGCAATCGTGCGCAGATCAACAATGTCCATATCGTCCAGGTTCTGAAGCGCCTCAACACCGGCGGTGATCAGCTCGTCGTTCACCTCGGGCAGGTAGTCGCGCAGAATCAGGTCGCTAGCGGTCATCTCGGGGGCGCGCAGCTCCTCCAGCTGCAGGGCAATCAGGCGGCCATGCACGCCGAGCTCCAGCACGTAGTGGCTGACCTCGCGGATAATGCGGTTCACCATCTCCATGCGCTGCAGGGTCATCGCCACATCGCCCAGGGAAACGTTCGACTCAATCTCCAGGGCAGATAGGCTGGAGAGCACCGAACGCAGACGCTTCTTATAGCTTTCAAGGGTCTGAATCGCCTGGTTTGCGCGAGCCATCAGGTACTGGCTGTCTTCAACCATGTAGCGGGTGCCGTCAACGTACACCGAAATCACGGACATCGACGCGCTCACCGAAATCACCGGGAAACCGGTCTGAATCGCCGTGCGTTCGGCGGTGCGGTGGCGGGTGCCGGACTCGTTCGTCTCAATGGAGGCGTCCGGCATGAGCTGTACGCCGGCGTGCAACAGGCGGGTGGCGTCGCGGTCGCAGATGATAGCGCCATCCATCTTCGCCAGCTCGCGCAGGCGAGTTGCCGAGAACTCAGTGTCGATGTTGAAACCGCCCGAGGACAGGGAGGATACGGTGCGGTCGGATCCGAGTACGATGAGTGCGCCCGTACGGCCACGCATGATGCGTTCCAGGCCCTCGCGGAGCTCGGTGCCGGGGGCGATTCGGGCGATAGTTTTAAGCAATAGGTCACTATAATTCATCTGCACGAAAACCATTGTACCCGTAAGGGTGGTTATTGAGCCAGGTCAGGGGCGGAACGGCGGGCTAAAGTGCCTCAAAAACGAACGGATATTTTCGATATTTATACGGGAGTGCACCGGGCTAAACTATCTGCGTTTAAGAGTAAAAATGCGTTCTGTGGCACCCCATTTCGCCGTGACCAAACACCGCGCACCATATCGCCCCAGACCCTAAAATAGACCCATGACCGCGCGTACGAAAAACACCAAAACCGCACCCGCCTACCGCTGCACCGAATGCGGCTGGACCACCGCCAAATGGGTAGGCCGCTGCGGCGAATGCCAAACCTGGGGCACCGTCGAAGAAGCCGCCGGGGGCACCCGCGCGCGCACCCGCGCCGCATCCAGCGTACAGAAACCCGCCCAGCCCATCGCCGAAGTCGACTCGCGCGTAGCCGCATACATGAGCACCGGAAACCCCGAATTTGACCGCGTGCTCGGCGGCGGACTCGTACCCGGCGCGGTCATCCTCATGGCGGGCGAACCCGGCGTGGGTAAGTCCACCCTGCTGCTGGATGTTGCCGCCACCTTCGCGCGCGGCACCGCCGGGATTGCGGGGCAGAAGGGTGGGCAGAACAACCCGGTGCAGAACGTCCAGCCGCCGCGCCCGGTGCTGTACATTACCGGCGAGGAATCCGCCGCGCAGGTCAAGCTCCGCGCCGACCGCATCCGCGCCATCGCGGACACCCTCTACCTGACCAGCGAAACCGACCTCGGCACCGCCCTGGCGCATATTGAGCAGATCAACCCCTCCCTGCTGGTCATTGACTCCGTGCAGACCCTCGCCTCCGCGGAAGTTGAGGGTAGCGCCGGCGGTGTGACCCAGGTGCGTGAGGTTGCCGCCTCCGTGATTGCCGCGGCTAAGGAACGCAACATGTGCACCCTGCTCGTGGGTCACGTGACTAAGGAAGGCACCATCGCGGGCCCGCGCCTGCTTGAGCACCTGGTGGACGTGGTCTGCCAGTTCGAGGGCGATAAGCACTCGAATATCCGCATGCTGCGCGCGATTAAGAACCGCTTCGGACCCACCGACGAGGTGGGGTGCTTCGACATGCACGAGGACGGCATCGCGCCGGTGCTGGACCCCTCCGGCATGTTCGTCTCCAGTACCCCGCACCCGGTGGCGGGCACCTGCGTGACCGTCACGATGGAGGGCCGCCGCCCCCTGCTCGCGGAGGTACAGGCACTGCTGGATCAGGCGGTGGCACCCTCCCCGCGCCGTACCGTCTCGGGCCTGGATTCGGCGCGTATCCAGATGCTGTTGGCGGTGCTGCAGCGCCGCGCCGGGCTGAACGTGGGCAAGCTCGACTGCTACGTCTCCACGGTGGGTGGCGCGAAGATTGCCGAGCCCGCCGCAGACCTGGCGTGCGTCATGGCGCTTGCCTCGGCGGCGCAAAATAAGCCGCTACCGCGCAAGCTCGCGGTCTTCGGCGAGGTCGGCCTGGCGGGTGAGGTGCGCGCCGTTCCGGGCATCCGCCAGCGCATTGCGGAGGTGGGCCGCCTGGGCTTCACGCACGTGCTGGTGCCCGCCTCCCCGACCGGCGTGGGGGACGTGCCCGAGGGCGTGACCGTGCGTGAGGTAACCACCCTGGGTGAGGCGCTCGCGCTGCTCTTCCCACAGAAGTAGCCGCCCGCGCATCAACAGCATAGAGATAGCGGAGGAGGGGGCTCCCGGCTGGCGTGAATGCCGGCCGGGAGCCCCCTCCGCTGTGTCTTGACGGTTGCCACTGACCCCGCTAGAACCCCGCTAGGAGGAGCGGCTCTCTTCCTCGTTCTCGTGCAACATGATGTTGATCGAGCGGGTGTTGAGCTTGTTCGTGCGGTGGGTGTTCACCGCGCTATCGGTCACGTCGTCAACCACCATGGAGTCATCCATGTCAGCGTCAACAATCGGGATTGCCGAGGTACGCGGTGCATGTTTGGTGACCGCCTCACCCAGGGGCACCAGAACCGCCACGGCGTCCTTGTGGGACATGCCGGTTGCTTCCATAAAGTCGACCACAATCAGGCGGAGCATCAGCACGAGTGACTCGCCCTCAAAGGTTGCCACACCCATCGTGCGCGGCTCGAGGGTGCCGGCAAGCTTAATCATGCGCTCGCGTGCCTCCATCATGTAGTGCTCGCGTTCGCCCTCCGTTGGGGCAGACATGCCCAAGCCGAGGCTCTGTGCCGCCACCGACAGCTCGGTCAGCGCGTCACTGAGCGAGAGCTGCGCGGCAGTGCGTAGCTGCACGTGGTGAATCGTGGACGCCATACGGCGGTTGAGCACGCGGTCGTTACGGATCGCCAAATCCACCGCGGCGAGGGTCTTTGCCATGCGCGCTAGCTCGCCCTTGCTCTTGCGGCTATTCCAGGACAGCTCATTCATACCCTGCGCGGTGATCAGGTCGCCTCGGCACGCATCATACAGCGGTTGCAGGGCGCGTGCATCAAGCAGGCTCTGGTACGCCTTGTTGTAGTCGTAGTAGCGGATTGCTTCGGAGGAAAGCTGGAAAACCTTCGCGAACGCATCCATGAGAGCCTGCGCGCGGGCACGCGGGTTCTTACGCGGGTCGCGCGGCATCAGGTACATGGCGAGGAACGCAAAGGCGCCACCAACGATACCGTCGAAACTGCGGGTGAACGCATCGTCAGGTACGGGCAGTAGCAACGTGAAACAGGCCTGGAAGCTGAGCTGAATCGTAAAAATAATGCCCTTATCAATAAATCGGGCAATAATCACGGTCAAGAAAAGCACCACTGCCGCCTGCCAGGTGCCGTGACCGAGCAGAATCAGCAGAAGGTCGCCAATGAGAATGCCGAGGGTCACGCCGAAGGAGACCTCAAGGATTCGGCGGGAATGCTTAGCACCGCTTACATAGCCGAGAGATACGAGGGCGGCAACCGGCGCGAAAATGGGTTCCTGGTGGCCCAGGATGTGCTCAGCGAAAAGCCAAGCGCCCATAGACGCCGCAACAATCTGCACAGACTGAAAGAAGTCAGCCCGGACTCGGTGAATACCCTCATGGACGAACTGCCGGGTGTTCTGTTCAGTAGTGCGTAGAATCTCTGCGAAGCGTGCCATGAGCACCATCATACCGTCGAGCCGAGCGGGGCGAGGGGAGGCCGGGTCTCGCGGTTCTGTGACGTGCGACCTGCGCCCCCGGCCAGGTCGGGAGCTCCCCCAGGGGTTTGCTGATGCCCCGGAAGAGCGCCCGAGGAGGGGAGGGGCGCCGCGGCTTACCCGCGGATGCGGCGGGCCACCCGGCGCAGAAAGCCGGTGCGGTTCTCGGGCTCCGGCGGCTCGGGGTTACGCTCGTCCCGGGCTTCCCCTCGAGGCTCGTTATCGCCGGGGCCGGCCGCCTCGCGGGGCTCTTCCCGCTCGGCCAGCAGGCGCTCGAGCTCGGCGCGGTGCACGGCATCCCAGGAGTGCGCGCGGTCGGACATAGCCCACTCGAACCCGGCCGTCAGGCTCGTGGCCGTAAAGAGATCTCGGGCGGCGCGCACGGTCGCATCCAGCGGCTCGGGGAGAGCCGGGGTTTGCTCTGCGGCAGGGAAAGGCGCGGGGGCTTCTGCCTCGCCGCTAGTTTCTGTATCAGAGCCAAGAATCTGCGCAAGCAGGTAGGCACGCTCGGTGCGCAGCACCTCCAGCAGCTCGGTGCGGCGTGCATCCGATGCCACCGCCGCGTGCCGCAGGGCGGCGGCAACCATCAGCTCGGGAACGCCACCGGCGAGCATGCCCAACGGCAGGGTGAACTCGCCCAGCCCGTACTGGCTCAGCGCGCCGCCCACGCGCATCTGCGTGAAGGCGTCCGGCACGAGGGCGAGCACGGGAATACCCGCTGCGGCGGAGAATACCGCCGGGTGGTAGCGGCTGGTCAGGGTGAACGCCGCCGCCCGGTGCACGGTGATGCTCTGGTCGGCGTGCAGAATCGGCAGCAGGGTCGCCGGGGTGGAGGGGCTGAGCTGCTCGGCGATGCGCTGGTGTGCCTGAATATCGCCGCTTTCGGGGTTCTGCGGGTCGCCAAAATGGCTCAGGAATACGGGGGCGTAGCCGTGCTCGCGCCATATGCTATCGAGCAGACGCGCAATCTGCTGCGCCTGCTGCTCGGTGCACTCGTTGACGGTGACGCACACGTAGCGCTCAGGTAGCTCATCCAGTACCTGACTTGCGGAAACACCTTCCGCATAGTGCAGGGTACGCACCGGGGAAGCCACCAGGTAGTCGGTGGCATCGTCCACGCTCAGGCGCGCGTCAATACCCCGCTCACGGCACCAGGCGAGGGAAGAACGCTCACGAACCGTCACTGACTGGGCGGTGCGCAGCATGCGCTCCAGAACCTGCGCGTCCTCGGGGCTGAGCACCGGGCCCAGGGACTGGCCGGTCACGTACACGGGCACGCCCGCATGCTCGGCGGCACACACCGCGGCGGCGCGTTCGTAGAGTAGCCAGCCGAAGCGGGAGTTGAGGTTGCCGCCGCCGGAGACCACGACCGCGTCCATGGCGGCGATAGCGTCCGCGAATTCCACCATGCGCTCAACGGTCTGCTCCAGCGGATGCAGCACCTCGGGCAGCGCCTGCACCTGCGGTAGCGCCACCAGCTCGGTGACGGAGGGGCGTTCCCGGTCGGCGTGCAGCTCCACCAGGATGCACTCGAGCGCCGCAAGGGTCAGCTCGCGTTCAGCCGGTGCCCAGGGGAAAAGGAGAAACGGCAGGTACTCGTAGGGTGCGCCCGCCTCATGGTTCACAGCCGCGCCGATATAGCGCGCCGAATGGCCTACATCGCGGGTCATGAGGGTGACCGCCGCGCCGCCTTCGGAAAGCGCCTGGGCGCTCGCAATGGTCATGGCCTCGTCGCCTACGTGGTAGGTGTGCTGGCCGATATCGCCAATGACGAGTACGCGCGGTGCTTCATTAAAGTGCGGTGCTTCAGTAGCGGGCAGCGCTGTAGAAGAATGATTGTTCTCTGCCACGGCTATGCGTCCTTCTCACCGGTAGAACCAGTCTCAGTACCGCGACGAGCCTGAGAACGCTGATTGAGGGAACGCTGCGCGAAGGAACGCAGTGCACGGCCCGGTGCGCGCAGGTGCTTCAGAACCCGCAGGCGCTCCTCGATGGACTGCTGGCGGGACTCAATAGCCTGCTGACGAGCCTCAATACGCTCCAGGCGGCTCTCAATAGAGCGCAGAATATCCAGGGATTCGCGGGTCAGATCGTGCCCATCAATCACGCGGCGCTCCAGGTCAGCCGCCAGATGCGCCTGGTACAGGTAAGCGCCCGGTCGGGCACCCGCCTGCAGGTCCTCGCGGATAGCGCGGGCACGGACCATCGAATCGAAGCGGGCGTGATCAGCCTGACGCTTCACGCTATTCGCCTCGGAGCCCTCCGCGTCGGGGCGCAGCGACCAGTATGCCAGCGGCTCATCCACCAGCAGAATATCTGCAACAGAGGCGGCACGCATGTTGAACTCCCAGTCGCCGACCACCGGCAGGGACTCGTCGTAGAAACCGACCAGCTCGTGCAGGCTGCGGCGGTAGAGAATACCGATCGGCACGGCACGGTTCGTGCGGAACAGGAACTGCAAACCTACGCCGGGCAGGCCGTCGTGGAAAATACGCTCCTCGTACACCTCGAACTCGCCATCGGCGTTCTCACGCTCGTACCGCTCCACAATGCGGGTGGTACACATGAGCGCGCCGCTCTCTTCCAGCGCGGCGACGGTGCGTTCCAGGAATTCGGGTGCCCACAGGTCGTCGTCATCGTGAATCGCCACGTATTTGGAGGTGGTCGCCGCCAAACCGGCGTTGGATGCCGCCTCCATGTTGTCGCCGGCGGTGGTCAGCAGCTGCACGCGGCCGGAACCCTGCGCATCAGAGCCCTGCAAGCCCAGCGGGGATGCCTCAATAACGGTGCGGGTTGCCTGCTCGTCGCCACCGTCGTTGATCACGCAGACCGTGTAGTCGGTGAAGGTCTGCTGCGCAATATTCTCCAGGGCGCGGCTCAAGAAGCGGGGGCGGTCCTTCGTGCGGACCAGAATAGCTACGGTGGGAGAAGACATAACCACAATCAGTCGAGGGTGAGTGGGCGCGTGCCAGCCCAAGAACTCAACCCATTATGAAGGTGTGCACTGTTCAGACTCAACCCGCCGCCCGGCTATCCCGCGGCAGTGGACACGGTGGGGCATGCAGCGTCCCCAAAATCTAGTGGATGGACTGTAGCGCCACCATTGCGAGCACTCCGAGCACAAAGCACGCCGGAATGGTCACCAGCCACACCAGAAGAATCTGCAGAACAATCCTGGACTTCAGCGCGTTAAAGCGCTGGTTCACGCCCGCGCCAAGCGCCGATGCGGTAGCGAGGTGCGAGGAGGAGAACGGCACCTGCAGCAGGAAGTAGCCGAGCACCTGAACCACGGCGGTGGTGCCCTGGGCGACCGCGCCGCGGAAGGGATCCAGACGCACCATCTTGTAGGCGAAGGTGTAGCCGATGCGGCGGCCACCGGTCAGCGTGCCCGCACCCAGGCTGAGGGCAATGATGAGGGCGCCCAGCAGCATCCCGCCCCTGGTGAGGGACTGGAGTAGCGCCGGGTCCATGATGCGTTCGCTCAGCAGCGCCCACAGCAGCAGGTACAGGTAGCCGGTCTGCAAGCCGTGCAGCAGCGAAATCGCGGAGGCGGACACCGCCAGCACCTCGCGGGCGTGCTGATTCACCAGGCGCGGGTTATGCCCCACCACGAGCCGGTAGAACGGTACCACCATCAGCCAGGACAGCAGAAAAATGAGCGGCGGCAGGTAGAAGAGCGGCAGCAGGGTCGCCCCAAAAATATGCGGCAGGAAGGCGAGCGAACCGAAGGCTTCAGCACCGTCCTCGAGTTTCGTCTGGGTCCACCAGCTCACGCCGGCAAGGGCGCCCACCAGCGCGTGGGTTGAGGAGGACGGCAACCGCAGGAACCAGGTGAGCACACCCCAAATAGCGCAGACGAGTAGCGCTGCAACAATGCCGTTCAGACCGGTGATACCCTCCGGGGCACTCACCCACGAGGCGGAATACTCCCCGAGTAGCAGGAACGCACCGACCACGCCGAGCACGTTGAAGAGCGCGGCAAGGTACAGGGCGGAGCGCTCGCCGAGGGCGCGGGTACGCACCGGAACAGCGACGGCGTTTGAGGCGTCGTGTACACCGGTGACGTAGACCGCGGCAATGAAGGCGCAGCAGGCGAGAAGACCCAGGAGCATTAGGATTCCTGAACGATGATGCGGCCGATTTCGGCGGACACATCACGCATAGCGTTGGAGGCGGCGGTCAGCTGAGCCAGGAAGGTGGCGTAGCGGCGGTACCGTTCGGGGGTGTAGCGTTCGGCAATGTACGCGTCGTATTCTTCGGCGGTGCGCAGCGCCTGGCGGGAGATGCGCAGCATGTCCATCCAGTAGTTGTCGAGGCCGCGAATATCGGCAAGTTTGGGGATGACGGCGGCGGTCAGCACCGCCTGACGCTGAATAATGTCCAGGATTGAGGTGATGTGCGTAGCGAAGCCGTCGATGCTGTGCAGGGACAGCACGTGCGCGGCGCTGGTGAGTTTCTCAACGGCGTTGGTGAGCTTGCGTGCCAGCGTGTACAGGTCTTCACGCGGGATCGGCGGGGAGAAGGAGCTTCGCACCTCGGTGAGGGTGCGGAACAGCAGGTTGGTGGAGTCCGCCTCGTGGGTGAGCATGCGTTCGAAGAGTTCGGGGTACTCCGCGACGGGGGAGCCGACCATTTCGGAGAGCAACGCGGCAGCCTCACCGACCTGCGCTGAAATTTCAGCGAGGGAGGCGAGGGATTCGTTAGCGTGGGGGAAAAGTCGGTGCAGCATAGTTCCCAGTCTAACCAGTATTAGGGGTTACGGGTGCGCACAGCTCATGGGTATCTCACGGTCACCCGGTTTTTATGCGCAGTCGTGCCAAGCTGACAGCGGCTTCTTGACCGGGGTTAAATATAAAACGGTGGGGGTCGATTGCTCGACACCCACCGGAACGTTTAGGGATGTCGGGTTGGGAGCGCCTCTCGGCGGAAGGCCGCTCGAAGCGGCTAAAGATTTGGAGCCCGGGGCTACCTATTAGCAACCCGACATCTTGTAATCATTATCCACCCGCACCCGGCGCAGAGTCAATCGGAAACAGGCTTTTCACGCCTGTGCGACCCAATGTGGAACCTGTGCCAATTCGCGGCACGAACCCGCATTTTTGGGCGGCTAAACGTCGCAGAAGACTAGAATGCTTCGAGGTTGGTCTGCGATTTTTCCTGCACAGAATCAGCCCCCGAACCCCCATTAACCTGCTGACCAGCCTCAACGGCGCGCAACTGGGCGGCGACCGCCTCCAAATCGTGCGCAATCTGCTCCATCTGCTGAGCCTGACGCGGCAAACGAGCACGACGCTCCACCGCCTCACGCTTCACCTCGTGGCTACCCGGAACCGCACCATCCTGCCCGGCAGAGCGCGCATAATCGGCGCGAATACCCAACGCCACCACGTGCGCAAACGCCGCGCAGCGTTCCATCGCAATGTCCATATCGCCGGTGTACAGACCCGCAAGAATCTCATCAATCGTACGGACCACCTCGTCGGCACCGGGCGGGTCGGGAACACCCGCGACCACGTGCGAACGGTAATCCTCTGCCATGCCCAGCTCGAAGGCGCGGCTCACCCCGCGCGGCGAACGGTGCACCGTATCCCGCAGCCAGTACATGCGCCACAGCGCACCCGGCAGGGAGTGGGCGCTCGCGTGGGACCAGAGTTCGGCGAGCATCTCGATACCGTAGTCGTCGGTGAAGCTGACGAGCCGCTCGGTCATCTGCTCGTCGGTGCCGCGTCCGCGCATCAGCAGGATGCGTGCGGAGGCGTGCGCCGCCTCTTCGCGTGCGGCGGGGTCCATGCCGCCTTCGTGGCGTTCAAATTTCTCGGCGGAGTAGAAGACGGGGCGGTGGTGAGTGCGGTGACGTGAGCGCCAGGAGGCGCCGGTTGATGATACGAGTGTAGACATAGGATTTCCCAGTGTACCGTTCATTGGCTGGGAGCCGGTAGTGTATAGTATTTCTATCTGCACACTTTCAGTTTTGTGTGGATAGGAGCGCCTTTAGCTCAGTCGGTAGAGCTACGGACTTTTAATCCGCAGGTCGTGGGTTCGAGCCCCACAGGGCGCACTAGCCGACCCGTCGCCTCCCGCATTGCGGGGGTCGGCGGGTTTTTGCGTCTTCACCCTCATGCGCGTGGTCTTACCTCGTGCCTATCCCGTGTGGTGGGGCGTGTCCTGCCGGGTTCGCCTGGCAGTTTTGATTTGTGTACGTTGACCCGAAAAGATGAGGAAACCCGTGAGCGTCACCATTAAGAACCCCGAAGAGATCACGATTCTTGCCACTGGCGGCACGATCGATAAGTTCTATTCGGTGGCGGGCACCATGGATATTGGTGAGCCTGCCGCTAAGGACCTGCTGGACCGCGTCATCACTGACGTGCGCTTCGATATTCGTCCGCTGATTGGCAAGGACAGCCTGGACATGACCGATGAGGATCGTGCCGAGCTGACCGAGGCGCTGAACGCTGTTACCAACGACCAGGTGCTCATCACTCACGGTACCGATACCATGCCCGAAACCGCCCGCTACCTGGTGGAGCACGCCGACCTGGGCGATAAGGTTGTGGTGCTGACCGGTGCGATGCAGCCCGCCGTGATGGCTCGTTCTGATGCCGGTTTCAACCTGGGTGCCGCTATTGCCGCCCTGAACCTGCTGGAGCCGGGCGTGTACATCAGCATGAGCGGTCGTATTTTCCCTGCTGAGAGCGTGCGTAAGGACCGTTCTCGCGGCATTTTTGAGGGCTAAGATGGCTGATTCTGCTCGTATGCGGCGGGGTGAACCGGTTTCTGCCGCTGAGCTTGCGCCGGTGGCGGGATCCTCGGATCTTGTGCCGCAGGAGCATATGTCGCAGGCGCAGCTTATGCAGCTGCAGGCTATGGATGAGCTGGAGCAGCAAGCTGATGAGTTCTGGAATGTCACCAGTGATTACCCGCTGCCGGCTAAGAACCTGTACCTGGTGCGTGTGTTGCTGCTGGTCGTACCCTCGCTGATTACTGTTTATTACTTTATCCGCGTCACGCTTTTCCCGATTGGTGCGGTGCCGCTGGTCTATCTGGTGATGCACATGTGGGTTGCCATGATTTACCGGGCGAACCGTTCGGTGAAGTTGGTGTTGCTGGCGAATGCGGCATCCGGGGCCGCGGCGGCGATTATGACGGCGTTCTTTGCCTATGCGCTTGTGACGGTGCAGGGTCCGCAGACGCTGCTGGATCGTGTGGGCGTGTTCTATACGGTGAGCCTGCTGACGGTCATGGCGTCATTTGCGTTGGAAGTTCTGTTCTCGCTGTTCTATAGTTTGGCGGTTCGTAGGAGCTTGCGTTTGACGCGGCAGAAGCAACAATCGGAGCAGCAGGGCGCTGAAGAGCAGAAGGCAGGGGAGCAGAAGGCAGAGGAACCGAATCCAGCAGAGCCGAACGCCGAGGCGCCGAACGCTGAGGAGTCGAACACTGAGGCTTCGCGTGCTGCGGAGCAGAGCTAACGAGCGCCGACGGGCGGGGATTTTCCTGCGCATCCGCGCCTCTGCCGGGTGATGCCTGACGGGGTGTTGACGGGGTGATAAGTGGCGGTGTGACACGCTCTCAACAACGCTCAGCCACTGCTCAGATTCCCTTAAAGTACGCGTGATACGGTAGAGACAGAAACACGACCAGCACCTGCCAGGAGGTCACCCATGGGCGCTACACATCTGAACACAGATGCTGCTTCATCCGCAGAACACCCGGATGAAGATATCAGTGTGCAGACTCGCTATCAGGCGCCTATCCGCCACGCGACTCCTGCCACGCCGGAGGTGTCCGTTCCGTTGAACGTGCCGCCGGTGGTGACTGGTTCGCATCCGGTTATTTCGGCGACTTCTACCGTCATCATTCAGGACGGCATGAACCCGCCAATTGTGGTGCGTACGCATCCGACGGGTCCTCTACCGCCGTTCCCGGGGCAGGGTCAGTTGCCCGCTTTTCTGCGCACTTACACCGCTGATGAGGTGAAGGAGCGCAAGCAGAAGCTCAAGAAGAACCTCCTAGTCCGCGCCGTTATTTTGAGTATTTTGACCCTGGTCGAAGGGCTCATTATTTCTCAGTACACGCAGCCGTTGGCGATTTGCTTTGGTTTTGTGGCGGCGCTTTACCTGGTGGTTCAGATGTGGCCGCTGATGCGCCCTCCGAATGATTCGACGGACGCCTCCGTGTATAGCGTTTGGGCTATCTGCTCCCTGATCGGGTATGTTGCCGTGGGGCTGGTGCTTTCACCGATTACGTTCCTGCTGCTGATGCTCGACTGGGCTGGAGTTTCGATGGGGCTTGACCCCCTGCTGATACTTGTTGTCTTGGGCCTAGTCTGGTTGAGCGAGGTCGGTTTATCGTTGCTGACCATTTACCGCTTCAATAACTTGCGAATTGCGATGGCGAATCGGGCAGATTCTCCGTTGCTACCTGACAGTATTTCCGCGACGGTTGATCCGTCCACTTCTGCCTAAAGTTTTTGAGGCGGCGCGGCAGACGAACGCCGCGCCCACACTCACATCACACACTCGCTCATACGTTTTCCGCACACTATCAGCCGATATCCGAAAGATTCAGCTATGTCCGCCGTCGAGTCCTCTCCGCCATCCGCTCCGAACACCACGCATCCTACGAAGCCCGCCACCCCCACTCTCGTGTCTGTGGCGGGTTGGGTTCTGCTTGTTATTGCTGTGGGCTGGCTGGCACTGATTGCGTACACCGGCATCTCCTATGCGACTACCCATTTGTCGCATTTTTCGACCTGGCGCGCCCAGTCGCTGGTGGAGGCGCAGGCGTACTACCCGGTGATGTTCTTGCTGGTCAGCGCGTTCGGTAACGTGACCCTGCATGCTTTCTGCACGGTGGCGTACCTGCGTGGCTACCGTTGGGCGGCGCTGGTGCTGTCGGTGGCGTTGGCGTTGGGCGTTTTGGCTTCTTTGCTGATTATGCTGACTGTGGCGGCTCTTCTGGGCACGTTGAATGGTGCGCCGAGCCAGGATGTTGAGCTGCTGCTCAGTAGCGCTTCGCCGCTGTACACTCCGGTGTATATTGCTGGCCCGTACATGCTGGTGTGCGTGGTAGCGTTGGCGTTGGTGTGGTCGCGTCAGTCGCGTTCGTACATGCAGGCGCGCCGTGATTGGCGTTTGCGCCGTAGCGAGGACTACCTGATTTAGCCTTGCAGATTCTGGCTGCGGGTCCCGGACCTGCGGCTCACCGATAACTTTATTCACCCAACCACAGTTAGGATGACTCGTGCACCCTACTTCCGAACCTGCGCACGAATCCACATCGCAGACTACCCCCGGCGCTGCTAAGCGCACATATGATGAGCGGGCGGCGTTTGAAGAGGCGAAAAGAAACCTCGGCATAGTCGGCGATAAGGAGCAGCAATTCGACCGGGGAATGGCGATTCTCGGTAAAGCGTATTCCATCGCGATGATGCTCATTCTGGTGTATTTCCTCCTGGATGCGTACCAGATTATCGTTACCGCGGGCCGGAGTGTGAACATCGGCTCGTTCCTTAGCTATGCCCTGCCGAAGGTTCTGTCTGACGCTGTCTTGGTGGTGCCGTTCCTCTGGTTCGTTCTGGACTATACCAAGTCAGGGTACGTTAATCCGCGCCGCCTGCTGATGCTGTACCTTCTGCTGTGTTCCTTGAGCGGTGTGCTCTCTTTTGCGGGTGTCTTTGGTCTGGCTCAGGTGCTTTTCCCTGCGTTTACCGCACTGGATCCGGTGTCGCATCCTGCCGCTGCTTCGTCTATGGTGTCGCAGGCTCTGGTCGGGGTGATTACGGCGGGTAGCGCCGTTCTCCTGTTTTTGCTGACTCGCCCGGCTGTGGGCGTGGTCCCGAGCCCCGCGGCGATTCGGGAGCAGATGCAGATCATCAAGGACAGCATGGCGGATGATGAGGAAGAGCCGACCCGTGAGGATGTTCTTCGTCAGCTTGAGAAGGAAGAAGGCCCGGTCAAGGACTCTACCGAGCAGCTGTTGCGTGAGCTTTCTGCCGATTATGCGCTCTCGAATGATCCGGTGGAGAAGAACCGCCTGCTGGCTGAGATACAGCAGATTCAGCGCGCCCAGAAGACGGGTGTAAAGCCTAACTTCGGAGGCACGTCTGGCGGGTCGGCTAAGCCCCAACAGGAAGCGCACGAGGGTGCGGAGGCGACCGCCGCCTCCACCGCGCCTGCCGCCCCTCAGGTGGTGCTCCCGCCCCGCCCGAAGACGCTGCGCGGCGTCATGTGGTGCGCTACAGCCATTATTATTCTGTCCGCAATCCAACGTATCTATGTATCTATCCATAACGAGGTCCCAGACCGCGTTATGGAAAATATGCCGGGCATCATCATTTCAGGCATATTTGCTACCTTCATCTTCTCTCTCATACCGATTTTTGTTCTCCGCAGACTGTGGAAGGGCCGTAGATGGGCGTACTTCCTCACCCTCTTCGGTAGTGCTTTTGTGGTTTTTATCGGGGTGATGAGTTTGCAATCTTTCATCTCGGCTGATTATTTCTCCAGGCTGGCGGATGAATCGTTGACTTCAAGGCCCCGAGACTACGTAGTTTCCATTGTGGTCAGTGACATTATGGGAGCCTTTCTTACGGTTTTCTACCTTCTGATAGTTGTGCTGCTCATTAGCCGTCCCACCAGGTCGTTTATGACAACCGCGAGGTTGGCATGGATAGAAGCACGCGAACAGGTGAACGCCGGTGACGGTTGGATTGTTGCGCATCAGGATGCAGAAACGCGTACTCATCTGGAAGAAGAACAGACCCGCAGGGAAGAAAAGGAAACTAACCGACGGGCTGAAGAAGCGGTCGCTCAGCAGTACAAGAGGGCCCGCCGTACGGATGCGCGGAAGAACTCCCGCAACGAACAGCGCGGCTACAAGGATACTTCCGTGTACACCGAGGAAGGCTACCGCCTCAACTAGGGCGGGAAGCCCCTCCCCATGGGGAGACTCTTTGCCACCTGCCCCGTGCTACAGCGCGCGAGGCAGGTGCGAAGAGAAGAAAGGAACAATGATGTCAGAACGTACCCCAAAGCAGCCGTTGAACGATCCGGAGTACACGGTTCCCGAGTACAGCGTGCTGCTACCCTCCGACGAGGCTGAAAATAGCACGGCAGAGGGCGATGCCGTCTCCAGCAACGTAATTTCCGGTAATGTCGCAGACACTAGCGCGGCGGAGGATAACGCGCCCGGCGGCAGCACCTCCGAGCACGCCAGCACCCCCGAGCAAACCACTACTGGCTACCGGGAGGCGACCGCTGGCTACACTGTGTACCCCGCCTCTGAGCAGATAATTCCGGAGCGCCCGAAGGCTATGCGCAGCGTTATGTGGTGCGCTGCCGCCATTATCGTGCTGGGGCCCCTGAGTAATTTTCTGCCGATTCTAAGCGGGTCATATATCGATTTTGAGACGGTGGTGAGTGTTCTCTTCTCTGCCCTGGTGGTTACCCTCATCATCTCCGCCATCCCGATTTTTATTCTCTGGAAGATCTGGGATGGCCGCGAGTGGGCGCGCATTCTTACCATCATCTACTGCGCTCTCGCGGCTGCTAGCGGTGTGCTTATTCTTGCGGATAATTTCTCGGAGTTAAGCTCTAGAGCGGCTGCGGCGTCCAGCCTGGGGCGTGTCGCGAGCGGCATTTTTACTCTTGTTCTTTACCTCCTGATGATTGTGCTGCTGACTCGTGCTCCTATTAGGACGTACACCCAAATCGTTAGCGGGGCACGTGCACTAGAACACCAGCAGATGATGTCTGAGACGAGACAGGCTGCCGGTCAGGTGCCGGCGGAACTTCGAGAGCTTTTCGCTGATGATGAGGATGGAGAACGCACCTCATCAAAGGAAAACAACCCTCGCCCGCCACACCGTAGTGCGGGATGGGGAACATAGAAAGGGGCACCAACGTCAGGAGTTCCGAGGCTAGCTCTCGGAATGGTGCACGTGGTGACTCGGGTACCTCTGAATACGCTGAGAAAGGGTACCGCCTTCCTGGGGTGTGGCGCGCCTCCTTATATCCTTGGGGTAAGACTCTTTAATGCCCGCTCCGTGCGCTGTAGCGCGGGGTGGGTGCCAGGGGAGAAAGGAACGACGATGTCAGAACGTACCCCGAAGCTGCCCTTGAATAATCCGGAGTACACGGTTCCCGAGTACAGTGTTTTGCTACCGTCCAATGAGCCTGAAAGTAGCACGGCAGAGAGTAACACCGCCCCCACCAGTGGCGCGGTAGGCAGTAACGCGGCAGAGGACAAGGCGCCCCGCGACAGCACCCCCGAGCTCGCCACCACCGGCTACCGGGAGGTGACCGTCGGCTACACTGCCCCTACTGCCTCTGAACATGCGAGTCGGGTACGCCCGAAGGCCCTGCGCAGCGCTAAGCGGTGCATGACCGTCATCATTATTCTGTTGCTTTTCAGGAATATTCAAACGTTCATACTCCTTAAGAATCTAACCTCCAGCTTGGGGGCGCTGTCTCTTCTCTTCACGCTGGGCTTCCCTCTCATCTTCATTTTTATCCAGGTTTTCCTCTTCTGGAAGACCTGGGAAGGGCACAGATGGGCGCACATACTTATCCTCGTGTGTAGCGCCTACGAGGTCTTGAGCCGTATGTATTGGTTTGCGCAAGATTTCTTCATGGATTCCAGATATCTCACCTGGCTGATGGAATATTTGCAGTCCTACGACTCTATGGACCTGGCGATTTCTCTTCTCTTGAGTACCGCGGTTGGTGTTGTTATTACTATCCTTTACATCCGGAACATTGTGTTGCTGACCCGTCCCCCTGTATGGGCGTACACGACTGCCGGCAGCACGCCGCATAGTCAGGTGGTTGGTCAGAATCCGCCGGCACATGAGGCTAACTCCAACGAGGGCGGGAACCGCCTCAACTAGGATGTTTGCCTCAAACGGCGCCACTATCACCAAAAGGCTCAGAGCGTGAAAAGGGTGGGGATACCAAACGGTATCCCCACCCTTTCTCATCCCCGGCTCAGCAGCCGAGAAGGACTCACGTATTACTCAGCAGATTCCTGCTTCGC
>ERZ1674176.148-NODE-148-length-17220-cov-9.834314_pt1 | contig 17220 bp, 8 predicted proteins | sample MGYA00581288_ERZ1674176 | MGnify/ENA primary metagenome ERZ1674176 (study PRJEB41354, sample SAMEA4873327) | human saliva metagenome | biome: human-associated habitat [ENVO:00009003]; feature: mouth environment [ENVO:08000002]; material: saliva material...
ACTCAGGAAGAAATCGACAATTTAGTGAAATAATATGAGCCAAAATATTAAACCTACCTTTATTTTTATCGCCACGCTCGGCATCCTCTCGATGCTACCGCCTTTGGGCGTGGATATGTATATTCCGTCCTTTTTAAATATTGCTGAAGACTTAAATATCAACTCCGAGCAAGTTCAGTACACGCTGACATTCTTTGCTTACGGCATGGCGGCAGGACAATTATTCTGGGGGCCCTTTGGCGATAGTTTTGGTCGCAAACCGATTATTTTATTAGGTGTCATTATTGGTGCTATCACCGCTATTATTTTAACCGGCATTCATTCTATTGGTAGCTTCACTGCACTGCGTTTCATTCAAGGTTTCTTTGGTGCTGCACCCGTTGTGCTTTCAGGGGCATTATTACGGGATTTATTTAGCAAGGATCAGCTTTCTCGAGTCATGTCCACCATTACACTTGTCTTTATGATTGCACCGCTTGTTGCACCAGTAATTGGCGGATATATTGTGAAATTTTTCCATTGGCACATGATCTTTTATGTGATCGGTGCGATGGGATTTCTTGCAGCATTGCTCGTCTTTTTCATTATTCCTGAAACCCATAAACAAGAAAATCGTATTCCACTTCGCCTAAATATCATTGCCCGTAACTTCATGATGCTTTCAAAACAAAAAGAAGTATTAGGTTATATGGCGGCCGCCTCTTTTGGTTTTGGTGGTTTATTTGCTTTCGTCACTGCGGGATCGATTGTCTATATCGGTATTTATGGTATTCCAGTCGATCAATTCGGCTATTTCTTTATGATTAATATCGCTATTATGACAGCCACGTCTTATTTAAATGGGAAGTTTGTGCTGAAGTTAGGTGCGGAAACCATGTTACAAATTGGTATTGCGGTACAATTTATTTCTGGAATTTGGTTATTTTTAACCGCACTTTTGGATTTCGGTTTTTGGTCAATGGCTATTGGCGTAGCCTTTTTTGTCGGACAAAACCCGCTCATATCGTCCAATGCCACAGCCTCTATTCTCGAAAAATTCCCAACGATGGCGGGTACCGCAAACTCATTAATGGGAAGTGTTCGTTTTGGTGTTGGCGCGGTGATGGGTTCTCTAGTAGCAAGCTTTAAAATGGAAACAGCTGCACCAATGCTCTATACAATGACAGCTTGCGTGTTTATTTCAGCCCTCTCTTACTATTTTCTGACTTATCGACATTCTAATTCAAGCAGCTAAATACTAAAAATTTTGTTCATAGCTAATAAAATAATTATTAGGTATGCATGGGAGCAATTGTTTCATTTAGAATAGTATTTTTGTGTAATTTAAAGTGAATACAACAGTCTTTCATTAAATTTTACACAAAACTCAAATCAATCCCACACCAATAGATTACCTTGATTAATTTAATAGATTTTAATCGTCAAAACCTTTTTGTATGATATTTACGAAATTTATCCCTCTATTTATTCATACAAGGAGTTAACTATGAGTTCAAAATGCCCTTTTTCGCATTTATCTACTACAAACTTGACTATGGGCAATGGCGCACCGGTAGCTGATAACCAAAACAGTTTGACTGCCGGTCCTCGAGGTCCATTACTTTCTCAAGATTTATGGCTTAATGAAAAATTAGCTGATTTCGTACGTGAGGTTATTCCTGAGCGTCGTATGCACGCTAAAGGCTCCGGTGCATTTGGTACCTTTACTGTCACACACGACATTACTAAATATACTCGTGCAAAAATTTTCAGCGAAGTAGGCAAGAAAACAGAAATGTTCGCACGCTTTACCACTGTTGCGGGTGAACGTGGTGCAGCTGATGCTGAACGTGATATTCGTGGTTTCGCATTAAAATTTTATACTGAGGAAGGTAACTGGGACTTAGTGGGTAACAACACACCGGTATTCTTCTTACGTGATCCTCGTAAATTCCCAGATTTAAACAAAGCAGTAAAACGCGATCCACGTACCAATATGCGTTCAGCCACTAACAACTGGGATTTTTGGACATTATTACCTGAAGCATTGCACCAAGTAACCATTGTTATGAGTGATCGTGGTATTCCAGCAAGCTATCGCCATATGCATGGATTTGGTTCACACACTTACAGTTTTTGGAATGAAGCAGGTGAGCGTTTCTGGGTAAAATTCCACTTCCGCACCCAACAAGGTATTAAAAACTTAACAGATGCAGAAGCAGCAGCTGTCATTGCAAATGATCGTGAAAGCCACCAACGTGATTTATATGAAGCAATTGAACGTGGCGATTTTCCTAAATGGACATTATATGTACAAATTATGCCTGAAACGGATGCAGAAAAAGTACCTTATCATCCATTCGATTTAACTAAAGTGTGGCCGAAAAAAGATTATCCGTTAATTGAGGTAGGAGAGTTTGAGCTTAACCGTAATCCTGAAAACTTCTTTGCTGACGTAGAGCAATCTGCATTTGCACCAAGCAATTTAGTTCCAGGTATCGGTGCAAGCCCAGATAAAATGTTACAAGCTCGTTTATTCAACTATGCTGATGCGCAACGTTATCGTTTAGGTGTGAACTATCGTCAAATTCCAGTAAACCGTCCACGTTGCCCTGTTCATAGCAACCAACGTGATGGACAAGGTCGTGTAGATGGTAACTATGGCAGCCTACCGCACTACGAGCCAAACAGCTTCAGCCAATGGCAACAACAACCAGACTTTGCTGAACCACCACTTCGCATTAATGGTGATGCAGCACACTGGGATTATCGGAACGATGATAACGACTACTTCAGCCAACCGCGTGCATTATTTAACTTAATGAATCCAGAGCAAAAACAAGCATTGTTCAACAATACTGCGGCTGCAATGGGTGACGCACCTGAGTTCATCAAATACCGTCATATCCGTAACTGCTACTGGTGTGAGCCAGCATATGGCGATGGTGTTGCAAAAGCATTGGGCTTAACCGTTGAAGATGCATTAAAAGCACGTGAAACTGACCCAGCATTAGGTCAAGGTGGATTGTTATAAGTGCGGTCAATTTTATAGGCAGATTTTAAATCTAAAAATAAAGGCGGGAATTCCCCGCCTTTCATATTTCATTGAACACTTATTTCCAAATTCGATGCTCTAATACTCGCTTCTTAATTTCTGGATAAAGGTCAATTTTAAATTCAGGCTCTTTCCCCTCTTTTAATTGACGTTGATAATCTTTCATTAGCTTCCACACAATCGGGGAAAGTAAAACGATCGCGACTAGGTTAATAATTGCCATCACAGCCATCACAGTGTCCGCAAAATTCCAGACCACATTACCTGATTTTACCGAACCGAAATAAACGAAGAATAATACCGATAAACGGAATGCCCATACAAACCACGGCTTATTTTTAATAAAACGAATATTACTTTCTGCATAAGCATAGTTACCAATAATAGAAGAATAAGCAAAAAGTAATAAAATAAAAGCCAGAAAATGCACACCAAATTCGCCGACATGATAACGTAATGCATTTTGCGTTAAAGAAATGCTTTTTAACGTTTCGCTACCGTAGTTATCAGAAAGCAGGATAATCACCGCCGTACAAGTACAGACAATCATGGTATCCACAAATACACCGAGCATTTGCACTAAACCTTGGCTAACAGGGTGTTTTACGTGAGCTGCAGCAGCCGCATTTGGTGCAGAGCCCATCCCAGCTTCATTAGAGAATAATCCTCGTTTAATCCCCATCATCATAGCTTTAGAGACCAAAGCACCAAACATCCCACCAGCGGCAGATTGAAAAGTAAAGGCACTTTTATAAATATTGGCAATTACAGTCGGGATTATATCAATATGCATACCTAAAATAATTACCGCCATGATTAAATAAAAGAGTGCCATCATCGGCACTACGCTACTAGAAATGGTCGCAATACGTTTTACGCCACCGAAAATAATGGCGGCGGTCAATATCACTAAAACAAGACCAACATATTCACCTTGCCAATTCCAAGCATTTTTCGTTGCTTCCACAATTGAGTTTGCTTGTACTGAATTAAATGCAAAACCAAAGGTGAAAATCAGTGATAGGGCAAACGCTACCGCTAAGCATCGAGATTTTAAACCTTGTGTAATATAGTAGGCTGGGCCACCACGAAAAGAGCCATCTTTATCTTGAATTTTGAATACCTGTGCTAAAGTCGATTCTGCAAAAGCACTCGACATACCAATAAATGCAGTTACCCACATCCAGAACACCGCACCTTCACCACCAAGTGCAATGGCTGTTGCTACACCACTGATATTACCCACGCCAACTCGACTTGCTAGCCCCGTTGCAAAAGCTTGGAATGGCGTTAAAGAATTACCTTCTGCCGCACGCCCAAACCACATTTCGCGTATACTTGCCGGGAAAAGACGTAGCTGTACTAAGCCTGTCGTAATCGTAAAAAATAGACCTACACCTAATAAAATAACAATGCTTATATTCCACAATGGCTCATCAAGATGTTCGATAACCCATGTTAATCCTTGTTCAATCCAGTTCCCTAATTCTGTCAGCATAAAAACCTCACCTAAAAATCAATGTTCTGATTGTAGAGAAACAAAAGAAAAAATCCAGTTTTCTTAAAGAAAAACTGGATTCTTGTCTTATAAAATAAAATTTATTTAAATTTTTACTGCATTTTTAAATTAAATCTATCTGCAGTTTAAAAATAATGCAGCGGCTCCACGAACACCACCCGAATCACCATGTTTTGCTTTTTTAATTGGTGGCACTTTTGCACTACGCATTAAATGAGCAGGCAATGCTTTGGGTAAGGCTTCATAAAGATAATCAAAATTCGATAAGCCACCACCTAACACAATCATATGCGGATCAAATGCCGTGATAATATTGCCAATAGAAATCGCCGCTAATTCAACAAAAATACGAACAAAATCAACCGCACTTTCCTCTTTCGCATAAAAGCTATCGATAATCTCTTTGGCTGATAACTCTTCCCCTTTTAAATCACGGTACAACATTTCAAAGCCGCGACCAGAAATATACGTATCTAAACAAGCCTGATTGCCACAACCACATTGGTAAATTGGCGCTTTATCCCAGCCTAATAATTTTAAGGCATGATAATTTAATTGAAGGTGGCCTAACTCCCCTGCCATCCCGACTTGTCCTGAGTGAATTTTGCCATTAATTACAAAACCACCACCAAAGCCTGTCCCCAAAATAAGCCCTAATACAGAAGGATATTGAGTATTTTCTTCATCACAAGCTTCCGAGAGAGCAAAACAATTGGCATCATTTTCTGCCCGTACTTCACGACCTAAAACGCGTTCAAGATCGGCCAAAATCGGCTTATTATCTGCAACACGAATATTCGTGACTTCAGCAAGCCCGGTTGTTAAATTAACAAATCCTGGCAAGCCTAAACCTACTGTACCTTTTTCACCAAAATGGGCATCAGCTCGTTCTACTAGCGTTTTGATCGCCTGTAACCAATCTTGGTAATCTGTTTGTGGCGTTGGCACGCGTTCAGTATAACGTTTTTCTAATTTTTCATTAAAAGCAGCCAATTCAATCTTTGTGCCACCGATATCAATACCGTAATACATATTGTCTCCTTAAAGAGCGGTCAAAATTAACAGAATTTTCTCACCGTATTTTCCTTGATATTTTAATGAAAATCTATGACAAAAATCATATTTTAAATAAACACTGAAAAATAAAAAAAGACTGGTTTTATCTCTAAAACCAGTCTTTAACTATTATCTAATAGATATTATTACTAAATGGCTATTACCATTGGTAACCAACACCTACAGAACCACCCACATCACCTTGGGTATTGGCATTACCTTGAAGTTTCAAGATAACTTTACCATTATCACTTGAACGTGAATAACCAATTGCTAGTGCATTTTGACCTTTGAAGGTACCTGCTGATGCTGCAACCATTGATTTACCCGGTAAGTAAACTTGTGGTAAACCAGCTGCGGCATTCGCACCGGCAATTCCTGCACGAGCTTCTTTATTGATCTTATTCATCTTACCGTAAACATCACCAAATTTATTGTCAATGTTTTGAACAGCTCGATGTAATTGTGAACCATTAACTGCATCTTTTGATGTCGCGTTAACTGCACCGTCTTTCACGTTAGTAATTTTTTGGTTACCCGCATTAACACCGTTATTGGTTACGCTAGGTCCTTTACCGTTGTTGGTTGTAATACCGTTATCATCAACTCGGGTTCCACCAATATTCACACTACCATTGTTATCAAGTGTAACATTGTTAGCTAACTGAACTTTTAACCCATTCTTACCATCATTAGTAATACGGATATTATCTTTAGAGGTTGCATCTTTTGCACCACCTTTGATATTCAAGTTAGAACCAAGAGTACGATTAACTGTTTTACCATCGTCACCGGTAAACTTCAAGCCATCATCCAAAGTTGCTACTTCACGAGTATTATTGTTGCTATCTGTATATTTAATACGTTCAACAGGTTTACCCGCATCTTTCTCATTTACAGTTGTTGTACCATTTTCGGTTCTTACTGTAATTGATGGAGATTTGCCATCAGCACCTTTAGGACCAGTTAAGCCGATAGAACCATCTTTGCCGTTAATCACGACTGATGAACCATCTTTACCGTTTACGCCAACTTTACCATCGACGCCTGGTTTACCATCTTTACCAACTGAACCAACTGTTACAGAATCAGATTTCAAGTCTTTATCTAAACCGATAACGACTTTACCATCTTTGGTCATCGTTTTGATGTTAGTTGCATCATAACGATCATCAGCTTTAGTACCTTCACCCACAATCTCAAGTTTTTCACCTAAGTTTTTGTGAATATCAGCACCGGATTGCGCACCAAAGTCTAAACCTTTATTAGTAAGCTCTACTTTAGTGTTGTGCAATTGTGAACCGTTTACAGCATCTTTAGATGTTGCACTAATATCACCATCTGCAACATTTACTACTTTATTACCGCCGTTATCTAAACCTTTATTGGTTAAGGTAACGTTAGTTTTACCACCTTCAGCTGCTTTGATAGTAATTCCACCATCATTCATTGTGGTTTTACCTGTGGTTACTGAAGTAAAGTCAACATCATCTTTAGTTGCAACAGTATAGGTTGTACTACCATCTGCATTTTTCTTAGGTTCAACAGTCACGTTTTTGCCTGCAGCTACTTTCGTTGTAGCTTGAGCAATACCGTCTTTCAACTGTTTAACATTCACAGCATCAGTGTCATCTTTACCAGCCTTAACATGAGTAATGTTATTGCCATCAACGCTTACGTTACCACCAGAAATAGTTGTACCACCATCTTTAAACTCGATTTTTTGACCATCTTTATTTGAGATAGAATCAATATTTTTCAAGTCTTTAGCAAGTTGAACTTCTAAGGTACCTTTACCATCAGCTTTAACATTGACGTTACCTGCTGCTGATTTAAATGCATCAGATGCAGCTTTGTCAACGCCTTCACCTTTAATAGTGACTAAAGAATTTAATTTATGGCTATTAACGACTTCATTATTGCCTGTAAATTTCAAGCCATCGTTAAGTGTTGCCACTTCTTCCTTATCACCATTTGGTTTTTCGTAAACGATACGGGTCTTAGTTTTACCGTCTTTACCATCGTTACCATCAAGACCTGCTTGACCTTGCGCAACAGTGATTTTACCGTTAGAACCATCTTTACCGTTGATGCCGATAGTACCGTCTTTACCATTTAAGGCAATGCCGTCTTTACCATCTTCACCTTTCAGGCCGATAGTGCCATCTTTACCGTTGATAGAGATACCATCTTTACCATTTTCACCTTTAACTGTGATAGTACCAGGTTCTTTATCATTACCAATGGTGACATCTTTGTTTAAGCCAACTTGTAATTTCGCTTTACCGCCTTCTTCGATAACTTTAGTGGTTACACTACCGTCACCTTTAACTGTTACAGTCTCACCAAGTTTAGCTTTAACATCATTACCATTTTCGTCAGTTAAACCAAAACCATTGTTGGTAATGTTACTAATAGTATCTTTTAGGTCACCAACATTAACTGCATTCTTTAATGTATTTCCAGTAGCATTTTCCAAAGTAACTTTGTTTCCTGTTGCGTCTTTCAAGCCACTATCAACATTAACGATTTGGTTTCCACCGTTATTTAAGCCCTTATCAGTTACACTAACTGTTTTAGTGTTATCTGCATCTTTTGGTGTCACAGTTAAACCATTGCCATTGATAACAGATTTATTGCCTGTTGTTTCATCAATGAATGTTGCGCTAGTTAAGTCTTGTAGCTGTTTAGCCATCTTCAGAACTAGCTTGCCAGCATCGTTGTCAACACGTAAGTTTTTATCTGTCACTGCAGCATTCGGATCTAATTTACCTAAAATTTCTAGCTCTTCATTTAGTTCTTTAGCAATAGAATCACCCTTATCGCCTTTGAATTTTAAGCCATCTTTTAAGGTAGCAACTTTTTCATTATTCACAACTAAACGAGGTTTAGTTTCACCATCTTTACCGTTCACACCTGCAGGACCTTCAGCAGTCTTAATGGTTACAGCATTCTCTCCATCTTTGCCTTTCAAGCCGATTGAGCCATCTTTACCATTAATTGCGACACCTGAACCGTCTTTACCATTCACACCAATTTGGCCATCAACACCGTCTTTACCATTTTCACCTTTTTGGCCGACAGTTACATTGTCTGCAGTAAGATCTTTAGCAAGACCAACTACAACTTTGCCATCTTTAGTCATGGTTTTGATGTTAGTTGCATCATAACGATCATCAGCTTTAGTGCCTTCACCCACAATATCAAGTTGATCACCTAAATTTTTGTGAATAACTTCACCCGATTGTGCACCAAAATTTAAACCTTTTTTAGTTAAATTATTGGTAATTTGATCACCTGTAGCTTTTAATTGTTCTTCCGTTGCGGCACGTCCTTTAGTCGCAAAATCAGAACCATCAATAGTTTTGTTAGTTAAGCCTGTAATATCACCTGTTTTCGCATCCAATTTGATTGGATTATCACCTGCGACATTAACAACTTGATCAGCTGCAAATTCAACTTTACCGTTACCATCTTTGTTTGTGATTGATGTAATATCAGTTAATGCACCCTCAACATTCACTTTATATGGATCTACACTTGTACCAGTGCCTGTTACAGTTGTGTTTTTACCATTTACAAGTGCTGTTTTTGAATCTTTTAACTGTTTAACAGTTACAGCATCATTATCTTCTGTGCCTTCAGCAACATTTTTAATTTGCTTATTACCACCATCGATACCAGTCTTAGTTATACTTGGACCATCTTTAATAGTTAAGCCATTATTGTTAATTGTTAAATCATCGCCAAACTTAATTGAACCAGCATCAGTTAAATTGATATCTTTAGACAATTGAACATTTAACTTACCATCTTTGTTATTCACGCCAATGTTGTTTTCTGTCAATTTAGTTTTGTCTGCACCACCTACAATATCAACTTTTTGGTTAAGTTTTTTCGCTATTACTTTAGAGTCATCAGTTTGACCATCATCTCCAGCGAATTTCAAACCATCATCCATTGTTGCAACTTCACGAACAATATCTTTGCCGTCTTTGCCTTTAATTGGATTACCGTCTTTATCTTTCGGTGTGTAAACGATACGTTGTGATTTATCGGTACCTGGCTCTTGGTTCACTAAAGTTTGTGTACCATCATTTGTTGAGATATCAACAGATTTACCGTCGCTACCATCTGCGCCTTTAGGACCAGTTAAACCGATGTGACCAACGCCATCTTTACCTGCGATAGATACAGCGTCTTTACCATCTTTGCCGGTGATTCCGACTTTACCATCTTCACCTTTAGCACCATTTGGACCAGTGATAGTTACACCATCTTTACCATTAACACCATCTTTACCATTAACCACAACTTTGTCTAAGTTAGTTAAGTTGCTATCTAAGGAATAGGTATAAGTATGATCATCACCATTAAGCGTTTGTTTAACTTTTAAGTTTTTACCTGCGTCAAAGTTCACAACTGCGCCCGGTTTCACTTTAGTTGCGGTTGATGTACCTTCAATTTCACCTGTTGATTTAGTTGCATTCGCTAACCAACCACTGTTATTGATTGCTTCAACGACAGTTTTCACGGTTGCTAAGCCATCATTACCTTTAACGCCAGGTTTGCCATCTTTACCATTTGCACCGTTTTCGATCTCACCAACGTTTACATCGTATTTAACCACACCATTTTCATCCACTGATGCTGTCGTGAAGTTACCGTTTGTGAAATCTAAACCTTCTGATACTTTAACTTTTTTCTTAGTTGTAGCATCACCATTAGATTTATATACTAATTCTGCATCACCTAAGTTTTGTTTAGAGGTGCTAACAGTATAGGTTTTTTGACCTGTAGTAGAATCTGTTTCCTCGGTAACTGTAACATTATCGCCTTGCTTAACTACAGTACCTAAGCCAGTAATCACTTTTTTACCATCGTTAGTGATATTACTTAAGTCATTTTTAGCCACGCCTGTGATAACCGCTTTTTCATTTGTAACATCTTGGCCATTACCATCTAAATAAGTCATGGTTACGTTGCCGCTGTTATCTACTGCATACTCACCTGGTTTAATATGACGTTCAGCTGCTTTCACTGCATTTAACTGGCTAACATTCACAGCATCGGTATCATTTGTACCCGCTTTCACGTTTGTGATTGCTTTATTACCTGCATTGATACCGTCTTTAGTCACACTTGGACCATTAGTGATTGTTAAACCATCTTTATTAATGGCTAAATTGTTATCACCAAACTTAATTGAACCAGCATCAGTTAAATTGATATCTTTAGATAATTGAACATTTAACTTACCATCTTTGCTATTCACACCAATGTTGTTTTCTGTCAATTTAGTCTTATCTGCGCCACCAATAATATCTAATTGCTCATTTAATTTCTTAGCAATAACTGTGCTGTCATCACCTTTAAATTTCAAGCCGTCTTCCATGGTTGCAACAGTATGTTTGCCTTTGCCATCTTCATAAACAACACGAGAGATGCCATCTGCACCATTTTTACCTTCAACACCATCGACACCTTTCTCGACTTGGATATCTACGCGGTTTGTACCATTTTTACCATTAGTACCATCTTTACCATTTAAGCCGATTTTGCCGTCTTTACCATCTTTACCAGTAACAACAACATTTTCAACTTCAATGTCTTTGCTTAATGAATAAGTATAAGTATGGTTATCACCATTAATTTGTTGTTTAACGGTTAAGTTTTTACCCGCATCAAAGTTTACAACTGCACCCGGTTTCACTTTCGTTGCGGTTGATGTGCCATCAAGTTCACCTGTTGATTTAGTTGCATTTGCTAACCAACCACTGTTATTGATTGCTTCAACAACAGTTTTCACAGTTGCTAAGCCATCATTACCATTGACACCAGTTTTACCATCTACACCATTTGTGATATTACCAGTCTTCACATCATACTTGACCACACCATTTTCAGCTACTGATGCAGTGGTGAAGTTACCATCAGTGAAATCTAAACCTTTATTTAATGTTACAGTTTGCTCATTTGCACCATTTGCTTTGTATTTAATATTAAATGCATCAGCTCCCGGTACATTCGCTTTTACTTTATATGTAGTACGACCTACAGCATCAGTTGTATTCGTTACAGTAACAGAACTATCAGCGGCTTCAACGATGGTTCCTAAACCAGTAATCACTTTTTTGCCATCATTATTGATGTTAGAAAGATCATTTTTAGCCACACCAGTAATCGTTGCTGTCATACCATTAACAACATTACCTTTACCATCTGTGTAAGTTAAACTTACATTACCATCGTTACCTACTGCATAAGTAGTGTTAGTAATATGTTTTTCATCATCTAAATTAGCAACAGTTTTATCACCATATTTAATACGATCTCCCTCGTATTTAATTGTGGTATTACTATTGTTATCGCCAAGTTTAATCTGTTTGGTTTCAACACTGTTTAAACCTTTAAGATCTTTTGCTAATTTAATTGCTAAACCACCTGTAGCAGCACTTGAATTTTTCTCACCAATAACACCAATGTTATTATCGGTTAATTGCTCTTTATCTGCACCACCAGTGACATTCAATGTTTCGCCTAATTGACGATTTACTGTTACATCTGCATTATCACCTTTAAAGTTTAAACCTTTAGCAATATTCTCTGCATTCTTGGTGATATTTTGCGCATTTTTAGTAATATTTTGTGCATTATTTGCGATATTATTCGCATTGTTAGTCACATTTTGGTTAGTTGCGTGAAGCTGTGAACCATTTACGGCATCTTTACTGTCTGCAGAAATTTTACCATCTTCTACATTAGTAATTTTCTTATTGCCAGCATTAACGCCATCTTTAGTTACGCTTGGACCATTTTTAATAGTTAAGCCTTTATCATCTAAAGAAGTATTGCCAGTAGTGACATTAGTGAAAGTGACATTTTCTTTTGTCGCAACAGTTAAGTTTTTCTCATTTTGAGTAATCTTAATGTTATTTCCAGCTGTAAATGTAACGGTATCACCCATTGCAACTTTTTTCTCAGCATTACCGCTTACTTCACCGGTACCTGTTTGCGCTGCTGTAATTTTCCAGCCTTGTTCAACACGTGATGCTACGGCATATAATTGAGAACCATTAATCGCATCTGTTGAATTAGATTCTACATGACCTGCAGCTACATTTTTAATTTGACGCTCGTTGCCTTTTTCACCAACGCTTACAAAACGACCTGCATCTTTTGCTTTACCTTCAAAAGTATAAGTGTGGCCATCAATTTCTTTACTTGCTACAGTTTCAGTTGCATGCGAACCATCAGCTTTTGAGCTATCACCCAAGATCACTGAACCATTTGTCGCAGCGGTAATATTTGCACCAATTGCAACGGTATTTTTACCATTTACTTTCGTATTACGGCCGATAGCAACTGAATCTACAGCAGCAGCGTTTGTTCCTGTTGATTCACCTAATGCAATAGAACCTGCACCTTGTGCACCTTTATTATCGTAGTTACTACCTGCAGTTTTTGGATCAATTGTTGATTTAACACTTACATAGTTTGTTTGTGCCAATTCAACCGCTTCTTTTACATTATGAAGGGTTTGATTCTTAATTTCAAAATCAGGCGCTTTATAGGTATATCGACCATTACCATCAACGGTATAACCATTGTAATTTGGTCCTGCGATAGATTTCGCAAGATTATCATTTACTTCAGATAATTGTTTAACATTTACCGCATCAGTATCTTCACGACCAGCAGCAAGATTTACTAAACGACGCTCTTTACCTTTATTTGCAATCGCAACTACACCGTTTTCAATTTCAAAGCCATCATTCGTATATTTTGCATTTTTATTTTTGATATCTTCTTGATTGATAATGGTGCCATTACCTAAAGCCAATGAGTTATTCGCATTAGATTGAGCGCCTTCACCGATAGTCATTGCACCTTTTTTAGTTGCTTTAGAATCTTTACCGATAGTGATTACATTTTCATGTAAAGCTTGTGCATTACCACCAAATGCAATCGAGTTAGCCTCACTGGCATTTGCACTACTACCAAATGCAATACCATCTTTCTTATGAGCCTTAGCTTCTACACCAAATGCAATAGAATTCTCGCTACCACCTAATGTATTATAACCAAACGCAATAGATTTATTGCCCGATGCTGATGAACTTGTACCGAATGCAATCGCTTTCGCAGCAGGTGTGTTTGGACGAGTTACATTTCCTTCAATATAAGCATCTTTACCAAGAGAAAATTCACCAGTTTTTGCAAGAGAACCAAAAGCAAAAGAGTCATCACCATTGGTTTTAGCACCAGAACCAATTGCAACAGAACGATCACCATTTGTTTGTGTATTATTTTCACCATCATATCTAGTTCTTCTTGCTTCACTACCAGAACCTGGTAAACCATCTAATGTTTTAGGTGCTGTATTACCAATTGCAATAGATTGATCACCATTTGCTGTAGCGGATGCACCAAATGCAAAACTAGCAGAACCTTTTGCATATGCCACAGAACCAATAGCAGCAGAATAATCACCAATTGCTGCAGATTGACGCATCATTGCTAATGAGTTAAAGCCTGCTGCACGTGAAGCTGTACCAATAGCGGTAGAACCTGTATTCGTTGCATGAGAAAATGCACCAATAGATGTTGCTAACCCACCTGATGCATCTGAGTAATCACCAATTGCGATACCATTAGATGAACCAGCATCATCCAATGCATTACTTTTGTTACCAATAGCAACACCATATGCTGTTAATCCATTATCTGCATATGAATCAGCTCTGTTACTAGCTCCATTAGCATTAGCATAAGACTTATTACCTGGATTCTTGTAATCATATGCCCAAGTCAACGCGGCTCCTTGTTTAGGGGTAGCTGTTGCTCCACTCTCAGAAAACCACGAACCATTATTGTTAGAGGCGGTTCCACCAATTGCTACATATGCATGCGCAGCAAGTGGCGATAACGCAAATGGTATCGCAAGTGCGGTTGTTTTTAATAACGTTGAAACTGCTGAAGAGGTTTTCTTCACGCTAGAAACTGAAGATACCGGTTTTACTTTTGATAATTCAGATACAGCGACCCATACTTGGCTAGAACTACACCAAATTACCTTAAAAATCTTGTTCATTTAATTCATCCTCATAAAATTAAAATCATAAAAATATTGCTAAAATTTGTTAAATTACAAATAACTCATCATTATTCGCGGGGGGTATTATAGATCAATTAGCCACCAATAACATCTAATTTACCAACATTTACATTTCTTGACATTACATTCCAAAAATAAACTTTTAATATATATTTCCTGACCAAATATTTAATTAGCAATCATTATCAACCAGTTAAACAATAAAAGGAAAACGTTTGCTAATTTAATTATCTACTTCTTTATTTGTAGAAAAGATATTTTCCCTTTGTAAAAAACTGAAAATAATAATATGTACAGCCCATGCTGAAATTATTGCAATCAATAGATCAATTGGGTAATGCATACCTAAACGCACTCGACTAATCAACATTAATACGCCCCAAATTGTCATCGCTCCAATAAGCAATTCCGCTTTAAAAGAACGATTGCCCAATAATTGGCTAAACCCTACGGCTAACATAAGCCAAGTCGCTGCGAAAATAGAATGCCCTGATGGAAAAGAATAACCCGTTTCATCTTCATAATGTGCTTTTAACCAGGCAGGTGTATCGGCTTGTGTGGAATAGAATTTATCCACTAATTTTGCACGTTCTGAGCGATCTTGATGATAAAAGGCATCCGTAGTACTTTTTGTTTTTTCCGCTAAATAAACAGTGAAGGGACGCGGCTCGGCAAAAACCGTTTTTAACCCTGTTTTAATCACTTGTGTGGATAAGACTGATAAGCCCATTACTATTACGCCCATAATCCACTGCTTACGATTTTCAAAAAGAAAACGGAAAAGCAAGGCAAATATAGCGCAAGTGATCAAAGCATAAGGTACACTGCCTGTTTCAGTTAAAAGATAAAGCCAGTAATCCCATTCCATTAATTGATTATTTCCATGCCAATGATAAGTAAAACCCCAAACAAAAAATGGTACAAGACAAAGTAATAATGTATATAATGACAACCTTTTAAACATTGTTTCCCCTCGACAAGTAAAATAAGGTTTGCATTTTAGCAGAATTACGTAAAAAGGATAAGTTATGTCAAAAATCCAACTGGTTACTCAAGCTAATTTACCAACTGAATACGGTATTTTCAAAATGGTCGGATTTGAGTTTCCTGATACAAAAAAAGAACACGTTGCCTTGGTTATGGGCGATATTTCAAATCAAGATGAGCCTGTACTCGCCCGTATTCATTCTGAATGTTTAACCGGCGATGCATTACATAGTTTAAAATGTGATTGCGGTTTTCAACTAGCTGCTGCATTGCGTCAAATTAGTGAAGAAGGTCGTGGCGTATTGATTTACCACCGAGAAGAAGGCCGAGGCATCGGTTTAATTAATAAAATTCGTGCCTATGCATTACAAGATCAAGGAATGGATACTATTGAAGCCAATCTTGCATTAGGTTTTAAAGCCGATGAGCGTAACTTTAATGTGTGTGCCGATATGTTTGAATTATTAGGTGTGAAACAAGTTCGCTTGATGACAAACAACCCGCAAAAAGTAGAAACCATGAAAAAAGCGGGAATTAATATCGTAGAACGTGTGCCATTGAATGTAGGTGAAAACCGTTACAATACGAAATATCTTGATACTAAAGCAAAAAAAATGGGCCATTATATTGTGCACAATAATGAAGAACATTTAATGACTTGCCCACATTGCCAAGAAGAAGTGATTTAATAAAAAAGCCATACAACTGTATGGCTTTTCTTTTATCAAAACAATTATTGATTAACGCCCCAATGACGAGTGTCTTTATCAAATTTCATACCCGAATGGGATCCTTCCGAACCATTAAAATAAACGTCTTTATTTGCGCAAGCTGAAATCACTAATGCACCGATAACAATAAGAATTAATTTTTTCATTGTATTTACCTTTTTTAAAACTAGCTTGCCTAAATTGTATCACAATTTTCTCCGATTTTTCCTGCTTAAATTAGTCCTTTTCTTGCAAAATTTATCTTTGACTTCTACAATACCGCCTCATTTTTAACTTGTAGTTCGCAAACCTCCTACATAAAAAACTAGGTATTCTATGAATATTTCAAATCCTAATCACAATCGTAAAGCCCTTGTGATCTTCTCAGGTGGACAAGATTCCACAACCTGTTTAATTCAAGCTATTGCAGAATATGGCGTGGAAAATGTCGAAACCATCACCTTTCAATACGGTCAACGACATGCCATTGAATTAGAAAAAGCCCGTTGGATCGCTCAGGATCTGGGTGTAAAACAAACGTTGATTGATACGTCCGTCATCAAATCCATTACCCATAATGCCTTAATGGATGCAAACGCTGACATTGAGCAAAAAGACGGGGAATTACCGAATACCTTTGTGGATGGGCGCAACGCACTCTTCTTATTATATGCCGCGATCTATGCTAAAGGACAAGGCATTAATGACATTATCACAGGCGTATGTGAAACGGATTTCAGTGGCTATCCCGATTGCCGTGATGTGTTTATCAAATCCATGAATGTCACCCTTAATT
>ERZ1674176.152-NODE-152-length-16878-cov-14.196041_pt1 | contig 16878 bp, 11 predicted proteins | sample MGYA00581288_ERZ1674176 | MGnify/ENA primary metagenome ERZ1674176 (study PRJEB41354, sample SAMEA4873327) | human saliva metagenome | biome: human-associated habitat [ENVO:00009003]; feature: mouth environment [ENVO:08000002]; material: saliva material...
GTATCCGCCTGCGCGGCAAGGGCGAGGCAGGCCTGTACGGTGGCCCCAACGGCGATCTGTACATTGACCTGAACGTTAAGCGTGACAAGTACTTCAGCCGCGAGGGCGACAACCTGGTCACCACCGTGAATATCCCCATGGTCGCGGCGGCGCTGGGCACCACCATCCCGCTGAAGACCTTCGACGGCGACCAAGAAGTTGCGATCCCCGCAGGCACTCAGAGCGGTGACGTGATCACCCTCAACGGCCTGGGCGCAACCGTGCTCGGCACCGAGCGTCGCGGCGACCTGCTGGTGCGTATCCAGGTGGTTACCCCCACCGACATGACCGAAGAACAGCGTGAACTGCTGCGCCAGTTCGCCGCCCTGCGCGGTGAATCCCTCACCGAAGGTTCGCAGGTCAAGCACCGCGGCGGTCTCTTCTCCCGCCTGAAGGACCAGTTCAAGTAGGATCCCTACACCAAGCTCAGGATGCGGCGGGTGCGGTACTCAACCCGCACCCGCCGCATTCCTGTCAGCACTGCACGCGCCCGCGCTAAGCAGCATACCTATTTCATACGCCATCCGCACACTACCCACGCTTTCAAACCGCACCCTCAAGGAGAACCATGAGCGCCCCCATCTTCTACATCAGCACGGAAGAATATGACGCACTCACCCCCGGCGCCACCTGCGCGCTCGGCGGTTCCGAAGGCAAGCACGCCCTCGTCAAGCGCCTTGAGCTCGGCGAACGCATCGACCTGGGTGACGGCACCGGTCGCCGCGCACTCGGTACGGTCGCCTCCATTAATGCGGACGGCGTGAGCGTGCAGGTGCAGGAGCTGTGCGAGGAACGCAGCGTGCCCTCCGTCTACCTGGTGCAGGCGCTCGCGAAGGACGGCCGCGACCTGCTCGCCATCGAAACCGCCACCGAGCTGGGCGTGTACGGTGTGCTTCCGTGGAGCGCGGACCGCTCCATCGTGCGCTGGAAGGGGGAGCGCGCATCCAAGGCACACACCAAGTGGCAGAACACCGTCACCGCCGCGGCGAAGCAGTCGCGCCGCGCGCTCATTCCCGAAGTGTACGACCTGTACAGCACCGCCGACCTGGTGGAGCTCATTGAAGAAGTTGCCGGCTCTGAGCAGTCCGCCGCCGTGTTCATCCTGCACGAGCAGGCGACCGAACGCCTCAGCGCCCTGGCACGCAAGCTTGTCGAGGCAGAGAACCTGCCCGAAGAAATCTACCTACTCGTCGGTCCTGAAGGCGGCATTAGTGACCGTGAAGTGCAGCTCTTCACCGACGCCGGCGCGCAGCTGGCACTGCTCGGTGACGAGGTGCTGCGTTCCTCCACCGCCGGTTCTGCCGCCATGTGTACCCTGAACGTGGTGCTGGGTCGCTGGTAGAGCGCCCGCTACTGGATTCCCTCCGATAGAACCTAGCTGACAGGAATCCAACTGACAGGCATCCACCAGGGCGTGGTGCATCACGCGCATCTATACTTGTAAATACATCACTAGCCAAGGAGCCCATATGACTACCTCCCGACCTCTCTCGACCGCGCGCACCGTATCCTTCAAGAGCGCCGCAGAAATGATCGCCGTGCTCGGCCCGCAGGACGCGCACCTGGCAATTATCGAGGACTACTTCGAGCAGATTAGCCTGCGCCCCAAAGACCTGGACGTGCTCATCACCGGCCCCTCCGAGGCCGTCAACACCGCCGCAAAGCTGCTGAACGAGCTGCGCGTGCTCTCCAGTCACGACACGCAGATTACCGTGCAGGTCATTCACCGCCTCATGGGCATGCTCGGCGACGAACTGAGCAACCCGGCGCACTCGCTGTCCACCAGCATCCTCTCCACCCGCGGCACCACGATTCGCCCCAAGACCATTAACCAGAAGAAGTACGTGGACGCTATCGACGCGAACACCGTCATCTTCGGTATCGGCCCGGCGGGTACCGGTAAGACCTACCTCGCCATGGCGAAGGCTGTGCAGGCGCTGCAGAGCCACGAAGTGAACCGTATTATCCTCACCCGCCCCGCCGTGGAGGCTGGTGAGCGTCTGGGCTTCCTGCCCGGCACCCTCAACGAGAAGATTGACCCGTACCTGCGCCCGCTCTACGATGCACTGCACGACATGCTCGAGCCCGAAACCATCCCCAAGCTCATGGAGGCGGGTACCATCGAGGTCGCACCGCTGGCGTACATGCGCGGCCGCACCCTCAATGACGCGTTCATCATCCTTGACGAGGCGCAGAACACCACCGCCGAGCAGATGAAGATGTTCCTGACCCGCCTGGGCTTCGGCTCGAAGATGGTCATTACCGGTGACATCACCCAGATTGACCTGCCCGGTGGCGCCGCCTCCGGCCTGAAGCAGGTGCGCAACATTCTGCAGGGTGTGGAGGATATTCACTTCAGCATCCTGGAATCCTCTGACGTGGTTCGCCACACCCTGGTGTCGAACATTGTGTCCGCCTACGACCAGTGGGGCGAAGACCAGAAGGCAATGGAACGCAAGCGCAACCGCAAGGTCAAGCGCGCCACCATCGAGGCCGCAGCCGAGAAGTTGCTGGACCGCGCAGGCATCAACGGCGGCTCCGAAAAGAACGCCGAGCAGAACCCCGACAACGCACATCCGGAAGGACGCTAAACGGTGGCAGAGATCGAATTCGACTGTGAAGAACCCGCAACCGGTGCCGACCCGGCAACCGACGCCTTCATCCGCGAATCTTTCGAAGCGGTAGACACCGAGGTGCTCACCCGCCTCGTCGAGCACGCCTTCAAACGCATGCACCTTGCCGATGACACCTACCTGTCCATCGCCATCGTGAACGAAGACGAAATGGAACGCGTGCACATCGAATGGATGGACCTGCCCGGCGCAACCGACGTGATGAGCTTCCCCATGGACGAGCTGGAACCGGGAACCCCCGAAAACCCCTCCAGTGGCATGCTCGGTGACATCATCCTCTGCCCGCCCGTCGCCGCACGTCAGGGCGCAGACGCGGGCCACAGCACCCTCGATGAGCTGTGCTTGCTCACCACCCACGGCATTCTGCACTGCCTCGGCTACGACCACGGCACCGCCGAAGAGGAAGCTGAAATGTTCGGCATTCAGCGCTCCATCCTCGAAGAGTTCCTGGGCCGCCCGGCACCGGTCGAAACCCGACACTAGGGGAGCGGCGTGGACATTCTACTCACAGCCCTCCTCGCCGTTCTCGCGCTCTGCCTGACCGTGGTCGCGGCAATCGCCGAAACCGCATTCACCTACCTGCCGCACAACGAGGCTGAGGAAGCAGTGGAGGCACACCCGGACACCCTCGGCGCCCGCGTCCTGCAGCGCACCCTCGACGGTGACTCTGAGGCGTACACGCACCCGCTGCGCCTGACCCGCCTCATTGCGGCAGCCGCCGCGGTGCTCGCCACCATGACCTGCCTGCTGAACCTGGTCGAGGTGCACGCGCTCGCCGTCGTGCTGACCCTCGTGATTGTTGCGCTGGTGGGCTACCCGATTCTGCATGTGCTAGCGCGTGCTCTCGGACGTAACCGACCGGTCGCGTCGATTCGTGTGCTGGCTCGCCCGGTGCATTACCTGTCGGTTCTGCTGAGCCCGGCGACCGGTCTGCTCGATAAGCTCAGTGTGCGCCTGGCGCCGGAACGTTCGGCTGAGGCCCCGGTGGGTGTGTTCGATGAGGAGGAGCTGCGCGAGTTCCTGGACCGCGCCTCCGACGCTGAAACCATCGAGGACGACGAGGCGCAGATGGTGCAGTCCGTCTTTGAGATGGACGATACCCGCATCCGTTCGCTCATGGTTCCGCGTACCGACATGCTCACCGCCAGCCGTGACACCCCTCTGCGTGAGGCGCTGAGCCTGTTCCTGCGTTCGGGTTATTCGCGTATGCCGGTGATTGGTGATTCGAGCGATGAGATTCTGGGTGTGCTCTACCTGAAGGACGCGATGCGCGCCTTCATCCTGCACGGCGAGGCTCCCGAAGGTACCGCCCTGCCGACCGTGGTTGAGCTGATGCGCCCGGCTCGTTTTGAGCCCGAGTCGAAGCGCGCAATGGACCTGCTGCGTGAGATGCAGCGCGAGTCCACGCACGTGGCGATCATTGTTGATGAGTACGGCGGCACCGCCGGTCTGATTACCCTTGAGGACCTGATTGAGGAGCTGGTCGGTGACATTTCTGATGAGTACGACCGTGAGCGCCCCGAGTACACGCTGAATGACGACGGCACGTTCCGTCTCTCTGCCCGTCTGGGTATTGATGAGCTGGGCGAAATTTTCGGTCGTGAACTCGACGATGAAGATGTTGATACGGTGGGCGGTCTGCTCGCTAAGCATCTGGGTATGGTGCCGATTGTCGGTTCTGAGATTGAGATTGACGGTATTCATATTCGTGCGATTGGTTCGTCGGGCCGCCGCCACCAGGTGGATATGCTGCAGGCGTGGTATGAGCCGCCTCGTGATGAGCAGCAGACCGCTGAAGGTTCCTCTGCGTCTTCCTCGGAGCCTAATTCCGCGGAGGTTGCTGACATCCTCACCGTGGATACGGAGCCGCCCGCTGTGGCTGAGCCGCATGCGCATCCGGATCTTCCGGGAGATATTGCAGAGGCTGAACCGGCAACTGATCAGCACGGCAACCGCTAGATATCGAGCATAGACGCCGCATTTTCCCTAACACACTTTGAGTCGGCCGCCCCGCCCCGGAAGGCGCAGGCAGATGAAGCTGGCACCCCATACACCCCGCACGGGGTTTGACAAGGAGAAACACAATGGACCAGGAGTACACCCCGCTCGATTTGAGCACTCTGGACTTGAGCACCCCGCTGCCGACCTACCCGTCGGATTTCCGTTCGGGTTTCGCGTCGCTGGTGGGCCGCCCGAATGCGGGTAAGTCTACTTTGACGAACGCTATGGTCGGTCAGAAGGTGGCTATCACCTCGAACCGTCCGCAGACGACCCGCCACACGATCCGCGGTATTGTGCACAAGGACGAGTACCAGCTGATTTTGGTGGACACCCCGGGTATTCACCGCCCCCGCACTCTGCTGGGTGAGCGTCTGAACGACCTGGTGGCGAGCACCCTTTCGCAGGTGGATGTGCTGGGCTTCTGCATTCCGGCGAATGAGAAGATCGGCCCGGGTGACCGTTACATTGCATCGCAGCTGGTGGCGTCGAGCAATAAGCCGGTGGTTGCTATTGTGACGAAGGCTGACACTGTGAGCTCTGAGGAGCTGCGTGAGCAGCTGCTGGCTGTTGAGGCGCTCGGCGAGGAGGTCATGAGCGCTGAGCGTGCGGCTCGTGCTAAGCGTGCCGCGCATCGTGCGAAGCAGAAGGGTAAGGGCCCCAAGGGTAAGGACGGCAAGAATGATGCTGTGCCTTTCGCGAAAGGTTCGGGTCCTGCGGCTAAGCGCCGTGCCGGTGAGGTTGCTGAGCCGATGCCGGTTGACGGTAAGGGCGGCTGGGCTGCGATTATCCCGGTGTCTGCTGTGAAGCATTTCCAGGTGGATGCGGTTGCTGACCTGCTGGCGCAGTACACTCCGCTGTCGCCGCCGCTGTACCCGGACGGTGAGCTGACCGATGAGCCGGAGGCAACCCTCATCGCGGAGCTGGTGCGTGAGGCTGCCCTGGAGGGTGCGCGTGAGGAGCTGCCCCACTCGATTGCTGTGACGGTTGAGGAGATGGAGTTCCGCGAGGGCCGCCCGGCGGATAACCCGCTGCTGGATGTGCACGTGAACCTGTATGTGGAGCGTGAGTCGCAGAAGTACATCATTATCGGTAAGGGCGGCTCGAACCTGCGCAAGATTGGTACGAAGGCTCGTGAGCAGATTGAGGCGATGCTCGGTACCCGCATTTATTTGAATATTCATGTGAAGGTTGCGAAGGAGTGGCAGTCTGACGCGCGTGCGTTGAACCGTCTGGGATTCTAGTAGCTTTCCTGAGCGCATCGCCCTGAGGGGTTTGTCCTTGGGGGCGGTCGCGCATCCTTAGTTTTCACCCGGTGGCTTGCAGAAATATGTGCATGCCTCCGGGTGAAACTTTTCACTCTCATTCGGCGCTCATAGGGAAGAGTGTTACTCTGAGAAAGCACTTGCTCACCGGCAGAAAGAGAAAAGGTATGCCCCAGGCACCTCGTTTACGAAGCACCGGTCGTCATATGCGCACGACGGTGATGACTTCAAACCGCAATAAGTGGATTGCTCTGCTTACTGCTTGCATGCTCGTCATTGTTGTTGGCTTTGGTGGCGTGTTGGCTCTGCGTATGCGCAATAATCTGCATACTCAGGAGCTGAACATCAGCAATTACAAGGACGGCCTGGAGAACGGCGCCTTGGACATTCTCGTGATTGGCTCCGATACCCGTAAGGGTAATAACGGCGCGTACGGTGATGAGGATGATCGCAATTCTGAGGCTCGCGCGGACGTGATGATGCTGCTGCAGATCAGCAAGGACCGTAAGAACGTGAGCGTGCTGTCGTTCCCGCGTGACTTGATGGTTGATGTGCCGCAGTGTACTGATCCTGAGAGCGGCACCGTGTACCCGGCTGAGGAGAACGTTCAGATTAACGAGTCTCTGTCTCGCGGTGGTGCCGGTTGTACTGTGGCGACCATTAGTAAGCTGACCGGTGTGAATATTGACCACTTCATGTTGGTGGACTTTAACGCTGTGAAGGAGCTGTCGAAGGTTGTTGGCGGCGTTCAGGTGTGTGTGGACGCTCCGATTGATGACGAGTACAGTGGCCTGAAGCTTCCTGCGGGTACTTCTACTGTTGAGGGTGAGCAGGCTCTTGCGTTCTTGCGTAGCCGCCACGGCTTCTCGGATGGTTCCGATATTGGTCGTATTCAGGCTCAGCAGGGCTTCTTGTCTTCGCTGCTGCGTAAGGTGAAGAGCGAGGGTACTCTGTCGAATCCGGGCCGTCTGATTAACATTGCTGAGGCGATTACTCAGAACGTGACGGTGGATAAGAACCTGGGTAATATCAGCACTCTGGTGGGTGTTGGTGCGGCTCTTGGTGGCGTGGACCTGTCGAATGTTGTGTTTGCGACGGTGCCGACTGAGCCGTGGAGCCAGGATGAGAACCGCCTGCAGGTTTCTGCGGATGCTGCGAACGTGTTCCAGCGTCTGCGTGATGATAAGTCGCTGAAGGAGGAGAAGGCTCCGGAGGCGCCGGCTACTGCTGCCGCTCCGGTTCAGCTCGATCGTACGGTTCCGGTGAACGTGTACAACGCGACCGGTCTGGATGGCCGCTCGGCTACGATCGCTTCGGTGATTGAGGGCCTGGGCTACACGAATGTTACTCCGGGTACCTCCGCTAGCCCGACGAACTTCACCACGGTGTTCTACTCGACCGGTTACGAGGCGGAAGCGAAGGAAATCGCCGCGAAGCTGAACGTAACCCGCGTGGTGGCTACTGAAGAGGTTCTGGGCGTGTCGGTGACGATTGGTACTGACTTCCCGTCCGGTGAGGCGATGGAGAAGCAGGAGGCTGCGATTGCGGGTAACGCGACCGGTCAGACTGCTGATCAGCACAAGTGCCAGACTGCTTTCGCCTACTAGGTTGTAGCTAGTAGAACATAGCGCAGATACGTGAATATTGAGTGAAGGGGCGTAGCGCCAGAAATGGTGGCTGCGCCCCTTTGTCGTTGATTCTTTCCAGATGATGGACGGCTTCCCGGGTGCCCTGCCACCGCCTCCGACCCCTGTGATAGCGTGGAGGCATGACTATTGACGGTGAGAGCAAGCGCGGGGTTACCCGCCAGGCAGTGAACCTGCTGCTTATTCGCCGGAACGGGGCACGCTAGAATCTGCCGCAACCGTTCCGGCTTTTTGACGCGGCATCTCACCTTCGCATCCTTTCTGATGCACCGCCTTGACCACGGCTGCCGGGGACCGATACCCGGCACGGTACGAGCCCCACATTTGGGGTAGAGCGAGACGGACCAACCAACAGGAAATTCATCATGAAAAACCACCAGAAGCCCAGCCCCATGCCGGTACACAAGTACCGCCCTTTCCGCGAGCAGATTGTTGTTGACCTGCCGGACCGCACTTGGCCGGATAAGGTCATTGAGAAGGCTCCGCGCTGGTGCGCAGTGGATCTGCGTGACGGCAACCAGGCGCTGATTGACCCCATGGACACCGACCGTAAGCTTGCGATGTTCAAGCTGCTGGTGAAGATGGGTTACAAGGAAATTGAGGTTGGTTTCCCTTCGGCGTCGCAGACTGACTTTGATTTTGTGCGCACTCTCGTTGAGGACGGCCACATTCCTTCGGATGTGACCATTCAGGTTCTGGTGCAGGCGCGTGAGCACCTGATTGCCCGCACTTTTGAGGCGATTGAGGGCGCACCGCAGGCGATTGTGCACTTCTACAACTCGACCTCCGTTCTGCAGCGTCGCGTGGTGTTCAACCAGGATCAGGAGGGCGTGCTGGATATCGCCCTGCAGGGTGCGCGCCTGTGCCGCAAGTACGAAGAGCAGATGATCTCTGACACTAAGGTCATCTACGAGTACTCGCCTGAGTCCTTCACCGGTACTGAGCTGGAGTACGCGGCTCGCGTGGTGAACGCTGTGGCTGAGGAGCTGGAGGTCGGTCAGAACGGCCGCGAGCTGATTGTGAACCTGCCCGCTACCGTTGAGATGGCTACCCCGAACGTGTACGCCGACTCTGTCGAGTGGATGCACCGCAACCTGAACCACCGCGAGCACATTGTACTGTCGCTGCACCCGCACAATGACCGCGGTACCGGCGTGGCTGCTGCTGAGCTGGGTTACCTGGCGGGCGCTGACCGTATTGAGGGTTGCCTCTTCGGTAATGGCGAGCGCACCGGTAACGTTGACCTGGTGACGTTGGGCCTGAACATGTACACCCAGGGTGTGGATCCGCAGATTGATTTCTCTGATATTGACGGTATCCGTAAGACTGTTGAGTACTGCAACCAGCTGAAGGTGCACGAGCGTTCGCCGTATGGTGGTGACCTGGTGTTCACCGCGTTCTCTGGTTCTCACCAGGACGCTATTAAGAAGGGCTTTGAGGCTCTGGAGCGTACCGCTGCTGAGGCTGGTAAGACCGTGGATGAGGTGTATTGGGAGGTTCCGTACCTGCCGATTGATCCTCGCGATCTGGGTCGTACCTATGAGGCGATTATTCGTGTGAACTCGCAGTCCGGTAAGGGCGGTATGGCGTACCTGCTGAAGCAGGATCACGGTCTGGATCTGCCGCGTCGTGCTCAGGTTGAGTTCTCGAAGATTGTTCAGGCTCGTACTGACGCTGAGGGTGGCGAGATGACCAGCCAGAAGCTGTGGAACATCTTCGCGGATGAGTACCTGCCGGCTCCGGATCCGCAGAACCGTTGGGGTAAGTACCGTATTGAGTCGATTAATATTGATTCGGCTGATACTGGTGCGACTACTCTGCGTGTTGGTCTGAACATTGATGGTCACACGTACACTCGTACTGCTTCGGGTACCGGTCCGGTGGATGCTCTGCAGAACATCCTGTCGGGCGAGGGCGTGGATATTCGCGTGATGGATTATTCGGAGCACACGATGTCGTCTTCGTCGACTGCTAACGCGGCTTGCTACGTTGAGGCTGCTGTTGGTTCTCGCGTGCTGTGGGGTATTGGCGTGGACAGCTCGACGACTCGTGCGGCGTTGAAGGCGATGATTTCGGCTGTGAACCGTGCGCTGCGTGATGAGCGCCAGGCGTAGGCGATGACCGTTTATGCTTTGTGCGGGGTCTGCGGGTGACCGGCTGGCTGGTGACCGTTGACCGTGCATGATGCGGGGGCGGGATGCATACTGGGAGTATGTATCCCGCCCTTAGTCGTTTAATGTGCGCAGGTGTTGTGTGCATCGGCGTGCTGTGGGGCGAATAATCTGCAGGGAGGAACTCTCATGAAAAGCTACGAATGCTGCAAGTGATGACCCGTTTGAGGTGCAGTATGCGCAGGCTCGGGTGCATCCGTACCAGTTGTTGTTGCGCGATATTTTGGATGCCGAGTTTGCGGTGCTGTACCTGAGTGAGGAGGAGTTCTCGTCCCGTACGGAGGCCCCGCAGGATGTGCGCCGACCCGGTGAGCACCGCGGTGAGGAGGAGAGCTTCAGCGCCTGGGCGTTGGCGGATCAGCAGCCGCCGCTGGCTCGTAAGCCTGCTCTGGTGGGGTGGGTTCCGACGGATGACCCGAATGCCGGTAAGGTCCCCAGTGATGTGTTTGAGAATGTGGACCCGCAGACTGGTTATCTGAGTCCTTTCGATTGGGATGCTGAGGATTCGGCGTGGTTTGAGTGGGCGAAGCCGCTAATTGCGGTGGGCACTCACCTGGGTGGCACTCATTTTTATGCGCAGGCTCTGCCGGAGGGTCTGACGGCTCGTTATATTGAGTTCGATGAGTTTGATGTGCTGAATTTTGGGTGCGGTAGCGCTGTTTTTGATTTTGAGACTGGTGTTTTTGACTGGTCGTGCGGCTAGTACGCTTGCGCCGGAGAACGCGCCGCTGACGCACCTTCGACGCGCCGGAGAGCGCGTATTTGAGGTGTTTGTGCGGCCTCCTCGAACCGTGCAGGAGCCGTGGATAAGCCCCGGTTGCACCGCGGTGTACCTCCTGAAACGGCACCCTGAGCGTTTCAGAGTGTGGACGGGGCGGTTTGCGGAAGTTTCACATCACCTTCGGCGAACCGCTCCGGGCGGGTGCGCCTCCTGTATCCTTGAATGCGTGGAATGGATTCAAGCAATTATTTTGGGCTTTGTTCAGGGCCTGACCGAATTTCTGCCGATTTCGTCATCGGCGCATCTGAACATTGTTGGCCAGATTCTGCCGGAGAAGGCTGACCCGGGCGCCGCGTTTACCGCAATCACCCAGCTGGGTACTGAGACCGCGGTCTTGATTTTTTTCTGGCGCGATATTGTGCGCATTGTGAAGGCGTGGTTTGGCGCTCTTACCGGTCGTGTACCGCGCAATGACCCGGATGCCCGCATGGGTTGGCTGATTATTATTGGCTCCCTGCCCATCGGCGTTCTGGGCCTGCTGCTGGAAGACTACATTGACACGCAGTTCCGTAGCCTGTGGATTGTGGCGACCATGCTGATTGTGTTTGCTGTGTTCCTGGGCCTTGCGGACCGTTTTGGTCGTGAGCAGCGTGAGCTGAAGGACCTGACTTTCCGTCACGGCCTGCTGTACGGTTGCGCACAGGCGCTGGCACTGATCCCGGGTGTTTCCCGTTCGGGCGGTACGATTACTGCGGGTCTGTTCATGGGGTACACCCGTGAGGCTGCGGCACGTTACTCGTTCCTGCTGGCCATGCCTGCCGTGTTCATGTCTGGCCTGTACAAGACCTTCAAGGTGGTCACCGGCGAGGAGGCGACCGGCTACTACGGTATTCCCTCGACTATCGTGGCTACTCTGGTTGCGTTTGTGGTGGGTTACCTGATGATTGGCTGGTTCTTGAAGTACGTGTCTTCGAAGTCCTACGGCATTTTCATCTGGTACCGCATTGCGCTCGGTATCCTGATTTTCGTTGGTCTGGGCACTGGCGTTCTGAACGCTACTTCTTCGGCGTTCTAAGGCTTTAGCCCTCAGCGTGATATGACATACCCGTCCGTGAGTTTCTCACGGGCGGGTATTCTTATTGGAGTAGATTTTTTGGCACCCGCATGCCTTGAGGTTGGGCGGCGGGTGTGGCGCGTCCACCGGTTGTGGGCGTTTTTACGGAAAGGAAACCCATGCGAGCTTGGGATGCCCCGGCCTCTGTGACTCTGCCCGGTCAGGCTGCGCTGCCGCGTATTTTTGATACTGCGGCTGGTGAGATTGTTCAGGTTCAGGAGGATAAGGCGGCGAGCCTGTACGTTTGCGGTATCACCCCGTACGACGCGACGCATATGGGTCACGCCTCCACCTATGTTGCTTTTGACTTGCTGCACCGCGCCTGGCTGGATGCGGGCGTGCCGGTGACGTACGTGCAGAACGTGACCGATGTGGACGACCCGCTACTGGAGCGTGCGACCGCGACGAACGTTGATTGGCGTGAGCTGGCTGAGGATCAGACGGAGCTGTTCCGCACCGATATGAAGGCGCTGAACGTGATTCCGCCGGCGCACTATGTGGGTGTGGTGGAGTCCATTGAGTGGCTGTTCCCGCTGATTGAGGATTTGCTGCGCCGCGGCCTGGCGTACCGCGTGCCCGGCTACACCGACGAGCAGGGTGTGGTGCATCCTGACGGTGACGTGTACCTGGATCTGAAGGCTGTGCGTGAGCTGCCCGCGAACGCTGAGGGCTACTCGTGGGCGCCGGGCGAGGTCTGCCACTTGAGCCGTGATGAGATGCTGGAGATTTTCGCTGAGCGCGGCGGCGACCCGAACCGTGCCGGTAAGCGTGACGCACTGGATCCGCTGCTGTGGCGTGTTGAGCGTGAGGGCGAGCCGAGCTGGGATGCCGGCGAGCTGGGCGCGGGCCGCCCCGGCTGGCACATCGAGTGCACGATGATTGCCCGCCGTTTTGTGGATGGTTCGCTGACCGTTCAGGCGGGCGGTAACGACTTAACGTTCCCGCACCATGATTTGGGTGCGGGTCATTCGTGGGCTGTGTCTGCACGCCCGCACGCTAAGCATTACGCGCACACCGGCATGGTCGGTTTGGACGGCCACAAGATGAGCAAGTCCCGCGGCAACCTGGTGCTGGTTTCGCGTCTGCGTGCGGCCGGTGAGGATGCGAACGCGGTGCGTCTGGCGATTATGGGTCAGCATTACCGTTCGGATTGGTTCTGGACTGATGAGCTGCTGGAGCACGCGAAGGCTCGCCTGGACACCTACCGTCATGCGGTGTCGGTGGCTGAAGGCCGTGAGGGTTCCGAAGGCGTTACCGACGAGGCGGCTGTTGAGCTGCTGACCACTGTGCGTGAGGCGCTCGGTGAGGACCTGAACGCTCCGGCGGCGTTGGCGGCTGTGGATGCGTGGGCTGTGAAGGCTCTGGCGGACACCACCGTCGGCGGTGGCGCGCTGGTGCGTGACATCCTGGCGGCACGCCTGGGCGTGGTCCTCTAAGATGGTTTCGTCGGTCGTGGAGGAGCTATACGCTCTTCGCCCGTACGACCGTGAGGCGGTCGATGCGCTCGCCGCAGAGATGTTAGCTGAGGTTCGCGAGTACGAGGCGCAGGAGGAAGCGTAGGGCTTCTGAGAACAACGAAAGGGGTGGGTGACTCTGGAATAACTCCAGGGTCACCCACCCCTTATGCGTTTAACCGGTTGTGAAACCCGATAACTGATGCTGCTCTTCAGCGGCTAGCCTTCAGTGACTAGTCTTGAGCGGCTAGTCTTCAGTGTCTACAAATTCCTCACGGAAAATCTGTTCACCGGCGAGAACCTCATCAAGGAGCTTCTCCTGAGCGGGTTCCAGATGCACCAGGTGCGTAAGAGTGTAGAGCAGACGCTCATACTCTTCGCTCCAAGTTTCCGGCCATTCGCGCTGAACGATTTCATCTAGCGGTGAGCTCTGACGAACAATCGGTTTCTTGAGGCGGTACTTAGCCCACAGACCCAGCACCTGGTTGCCACCGACGGTGTAGTCGAAGACTCGCTTCTCCACGTTCTCACAGCGTGCCCGACCGAAGGAGACGGTGCCCATGATGGGGTTATTCTCTTCCTTGGAGAGGCTATCGACCGGGTCGGGGGAGAAGCTGGGCTTCTTCTCCGGCATCGTCCTACCCATGTCTACCGTCGGATTTGGCAGAGTGTAGTCTGCACCTTCGGGAAGCTGGTGCAGGTACTTCATACCCGGTAGCGGCTCGCCGCGCTCACCGTAGGTGTGCAACCATACAACCTGCTTACCAAGCTGAACGGCGCGTTCCCAGAGCGCAGGGTCGGCGGTGAGGGGCACACGAATACCCGCCTGCTGGAGCGGCTCGTCGAAGGTACGCACGTATCCGGGGTGACCGGTGAGTGCCGCCAGGTAGTAAACGAGGTCGCCGGGAGCATCTGCTCCGAAGCGCTCGCGTAGCATCTGTGCTGCAGATTCCGTAAGGTTTGGTATACCGCCAATAGTAAGTGTGGGATGAGTACGCCCACCCTCACTTCCCTTGAAAGAATTCATATCTGGGATCAACGAGCTGATGTAGAGACCAGGTCCCGCCTTGGGATGACGTGAGTGTTGCTCCACAATAAAAATCTGCTCGGGAACACGATGTTCCCATAGCTTAGGACGGGGCATATCGGCAAGACGTGCATCAGCCAGAATATACTGCCGGTCAAAGGAACGGTACCCCACTGGCACGATGTTCGGCGTATCTGGAATAAACTCGCGAGCAATCTGGTCGTTCAGGCTTTCGAGACTTCCCTGGAATGTGTCTTTCCCAGGAAGGGGCTTCTTGCCCTCGGTAATTTTGGTATCACGCGTTTCCTTGAACCGCTCAGCACGTACTTCCAGATTATTACCTTCGATGAGTTCCGCCCAGCGTTCCTGCAACACACTCTCCGAGGGTGCATAAACCCAGGTCTTATTAGGTTTAACACCGGGGAAGCAGCTGGCATAGAAATCTGGTAGTTCAGGGTAGCTATCCCAATCACCACCCGCTTCAGGAGCAAACTTATCACCCCAACCGGAGCGCACCGGCTCAAACTCTGCACTGTCTAGGTTGAGAGCAGCAAGAGCCTCTATTTTCTCAGCAAAAGTACCGTGCAGGGCAATGTAGCGAATATCCGCAGGGGTTTCTTCATCGGTATTTTCTTCACGCAAGAACAGGGCAATAGACACTGGAGTCTCAATGGCAAAAACAGCATTCTTCGCCGGCGGGCGCAAACCTTCAGGAGTCACGTTGATAATCCATCCGCGGCTAGACGAACGGCGAATATACTCGCGCATACCCGCAAAACCAGGTCCATGCAAATAACCGTCTGCAGTAATGAAACAGACCACGCCCGCATGCTGAGCACTATCGGGCTGGCCTTCCAAAGCGTGGAAAGAATCCTCAAAGACCTTCCAGAAAGCCCAACGCCAGAAATAGACGTACAGGTTCTTCAGCACATACTCGTACTTGCCCATACCCTGTGCACGGAAGTCATCCAGAATGGGGGAGGCAACATCGGGGGAGCGGAAACCCGACTCCACCCAGCCGCCCATACCCTCCGCCTTATCCTTATACGGCGGATTACCAATGCATACCTGAATGGGCACCTCACGCTTCACCCTAGTTGCCTTATTTGACAGCTGAGAGAGCAGGCGCAGGGTATGACCATTCAGCGGTTTCTGCTTAGCGTAGGGGTCACCCAGAGTATCCGTCACATAGAGGTTCAGGCCGTCCTCAGGAACCTCAGCAACCTCAGCACCCAGCTCCTTAAGAGTCTGGTTCAGGCGAAGCTCAGCCACGGAGAAAGGACCCGACTGCAACTCAAAACCGTACAGATTCTTTGCCAGACGATTCAGAGCACGAGTACGTGCGGCGGGAGCAAGGCTCTCCGTCTTCGCCACCTTGTGCATGACCGACAGAGGATAGGTGCCGGTACCCATCGCCGGGTCAATCACAGACACACCCTCACTCGCCAGACCGTGCTCCTTGCCCAGGTAGGTGCGCAGAGCGTCATCTACCAGACGTACCATCTGGTCCACCACCTCAACGGGGGTGTAGTAGCTACCGGTCTTCTTACGCTGCTCGGGGTTATAGACCTTCAGGAAGTGCTCGTAGAGGTGCAGATACACATCCGACTTGCCGCCAGAAATATCAGCCCAGGAAGCGGCATCCATGACACGTATAATCACGGCTAGAGCGTTATACAGTGAGCTCTTCTCATCCAGGTGATCAGTGAGAAGACTCAACGCGTTACCCAGCAGACCGTGCTTAGAACGCAATTCAACCGCTATAGTCGAGAACGTTTTGAGGCTCAGCTTGTGACCCTCTGAGAGAGCAACCACCAGTGAGAACACCACTGTCTGCGCAAAGCTATCGGCGAACTCTTCATTACTGGTACTCGGGGCGAGAGTATCGCGCCAATCCTTACGCAGACCCACCAGCTGGGGAGGAAGAACTTCATCTTCCTCGCCTTTCTTCCTAGCCTTCGCCTGCTCAGCCTTATAGGTCTTTTCCTGCGCTGCAAGACCCAAAAGCATCTCTTCACGTAGCAAAGCCGCAAGGGGAGCAAGAGTTTCCACCAACTGGTCAGCGCTCTTAATCGGAGCGGGAACCCAACGCAAAAAGTTAAGGAAGAACGTCGCGAGAGCATCCGGTGCGCTCAGCGTGCCACGGCCGCTAAAAGAACCATGTACATGTACCGCGTCATACCCGGTGCTCGTCAGCACCGGTTCGCCATAACGGTATAGACGCCACTCGGTGCCATTGGTGTACAAAAGGTTTGGAAGGTTCCGCAGACGCTGCCACTGCCTATACTCGTGGCTCTTCTTACTAAAAGAAGCGGGGTCAATGTTCTTACCCGGAGCCTTCAGCTCCACGTAACCGGTTAAAACACCATCGACCGTGATGGCGTAATCAGGGCGCACCAGACCCTCAGAAATTAGACCCCCCCCCGCTGTTTTCAGCGAGGTTTCACGGACGGTCACAACCTTCATCGAATGCAAAGCGCCAAAGTCCTGCAAAAGGGTAGCAACCGGGTTCGTCAGCTGAGCCTCCGGTTCGCCTTCCCCAACGCGCAGATTCTCCCGCACCTGCCTGCCGAACTCGGCAATCAGTGAGTTGAAATCAGTCACAATACTCTTTCCTTTGCCCCATAATTCTTGGGCACTAAGGTGTTTCTGCCCGCAGAGGATTTCCACGGACTCCCCTCAAGTCTAACCAAAAATGAGTAGCCCCAATTGCTCAGTGGTCATTGCTCCATCCATGCCCCGCATTATCACGCTTGCGGGGTAATGCGCCACAGCAGATTTGCAGACTCCGCTAAAATAGAAAAGGACTT
>ERZ1674176.161-NODE-161-length-16636-cov-11.303480_pt1 | contig 16636 bp, 14 predicted proteins | sample MGYA00581288_ERZ1674176 | MGnify/ENA primary metagenome ERZ1674176 (study PRJEB41354, sample SAMEA4873327) | human saliva metagenome | biome: human-associated habitat [ENVO:00009003]; feature: mouth environment [ENVO:08000002]; material: saliva material...
TGGGCGGTGGCGGGGCCTGGCCGGGCTTCGAGACGACGCGCCGAGCGAAGCTCGCGGCGCGGACGGCTCGCGGGCGGGCCGCCGCCCACGGGCACACAAAGCAGCCCGGCCCATCAAGGCGGCCGGGCCCTCCGGCGCCCAGAACACCAGCAGCACCACAAGCAACAACACGCGGCGCGGACGGCTCGCGGGCGGGCAGGACTCGCGGCGGCCGGAGATCAGGCGGGGCTGCAGGCAACAAAAACCCCGGAACCTGAAGCGGTCCCGGGGTCCGGTGGCGGAGGATGGGGGATTCGAACCCCCGAGGGCTTGCACCCAACACGCTTTCCAAGCGTGCGCCATAGGCCACTAGGCGAATCCTCCGTGCACATCGTGCCGGACAATCATAAGCGACAAAAGGCCCTCAGCGCCAATCCTGGCCAATGGAGCAGGTCACAGCACGGCACGAAACCCTTAGAAGATGCCATAGAGGCCAATCAGATAGAAGAGCACGGCACCGAGGATCAGGATCCCGTTGAAAATGAGGGTCGCGATGGCTTCGCGCGCACCGACGCGGCCGGGCAGGCTTTGCGCCTGCACGAGGGCGATAATCGCGAGGACAACCGAGGCGATCACCGGAAGGCCGAAAAGTCCGAAGACGCTGACCCACAGAGCAGCCTTCGCGAGAGGATTACCGATCGGCTTGGGCGAGTTATAGCCACCGTCGGCGAAGATCGCAGCAACGTCCACGTACTGCGTCCCGGGGAACGTGGGCCCCGAGAGGTCGGCGCTGGGGACACGAAGGCGGCCCGGCGCGTATCCGAAGCGGTCGCCCGGAGCATCCATTGACGAGGCCGCGTCCGGGGTCGCCCAGGGCACGCTCGAGACGGCGGGGGCGACGTTCGGGGATGGCTGGCTCATGTGCTCCACTATCCCATAACGGGAGGGGCATGCACCACACTTTGCCCACTGGAGGGGTTTACGCGTGGCGAAACCTGCCGACACGGGGGCGAACGCGCTACCCTGTTATTCCGACCGGTACGGCCATCCCGCCCATCAACTGATCGGATTTTTACGCTCATGAGCGAAACGAAGACCTCGCTGTTCCGTTGGAAGCTTCACGGTGACGGCACGTCCATTAACCCCGGCGACGTCGTCCTTCCGAATGAACGACTCTCGTGGCCGCGCACTATTGGCATTGGTGCCCAGCACGTGGTCGCCATGTGTGGCGCGACTTTCCTTGTTCCGTTGTTGACGGGTTTCCCCCCGTCGACAACGCTTTTTTTCACCGCCGTTGGCACCCTGCTGTTCTTCTTGATCACGGCGGGCCGTCTGCCCTCGTACCTGGGTTCCTCGTTCGCGTTGATCGCGCCGATCCAGGCAGTGACAGCATCTCTGGGCGCTCCCTACGCGCTCGGCGGCATCATCGCTGTCGGCGCAACGCTGGCGCTCGTCGGCCTGATCGTCCACTTCGCCGGCGTGCGCTGGATTGACGCGGCCATGCCGCCTGTGGTCACGGGCGCGATCGTGGCGCTCATCGGCCTGAACCTGGCGCCCGCTGCGTGGAAGTGGGTCCAGGAAGGCCCGATCACCGCGGTCGTGACGATCGTGTCGATCTGCCTCGTGACCGTCCTCTTCAAGGGCATCCTCGGCCGCCTCTCGATCCTCATCGGCGTGCTGATCGGCTACGTGGCCGCGGTTCTTCAGGGTCAGGTTGACTTCTCTGGCGTCGGCGAGGCCGCTTGGTTCGGCTTCCCCCAGTTCCACACCCCCGCCTTCTCCTTCTCGACCCTCGGCCTGTTCCTGCCGGTCGTATTCGTCCTGGTCGCCGAGAACGTCGGCCACGTGAAGTCCGTGTCCGCGATGACGGGCGAGAACCTGGACGACGTGACGGGCCGCGCGCTCATGGCGGACGGCGTCTCCACGATGCTGGCCGGCAGCGGCGGCGGTTCGGGCACGACCACCTACGCCGAGAACATCGGCGTCATGGCGGCGACCCGCGTCTACTCGACGGCGGCCTACGTGGTCGCGGCGTGCGTCGCGCTCGCCCTGTCGATGCTGCCGAAGTTCGGGGCCCTCATTGAGGCGATCCCTCACGCCGTCCTCGGCGGCGCGGGCACGGTCCTGTACGGCATGATCGGCATGCTGGGCGTTCGCATCTGGGTGCAGAACCGCGTCGACTTCTCCAACCCGGTGAACCTGAACACCGCCGCGGTCGCCCTGATCGTCGCGATCGCAAACTTCACGTGGGTTGTCGGCGACATGACCTTCGGCGGCATCGCGCTGGGCACGGCCGCCGCTCTGCTGATCTACCACGGCATGCGCCTGATCTCGAAGCTGCGCGGCACGAACCTGGAGGCGGCGTCGCCCGCGTCCGCACCGTCTGGTTCGGAGCTGGAGGGCGAGGCGTACTCAAAGCGCCACCGCTCCCCCGCGCCGCAGGCTGACGCCTGATCTGACGCGTTCATTGACGAGGCCGGGGCTCGGCCACTCGCTCACCGCACGGTGAGGGGTGGGTCGGGCCCCGGCCTCGTTTATCCCCATAATTCCGCACGTAATTCCCCCGGTGCACCGCAATCATCGTCAGTGCAATGCCCGGATTTCCGGCTCTTCATAATTGGGGGTGTAGTTGGGGTCTGAATCCTCCTGTTTCGAGGAGTGCTCGGGTGATGTAGTTGGTGAGGTTTCGCAAGTCCGAGTGCGGATCCGCGTAGGTGTTCGAGACGTCCGTTGATGGCTTCGGTAGGACCGTTGCTGGTGTGGGGATGATCGAAGTAGGCCAGGATGTCCCCGGCTCGGCGTTTGAGTGTCCTGCCCAGCGTGATGAGCTCGGTTAGGCCCCTCGGTACGCGTGTGGAGGTCAGTGTATTGATTTCGGCTTGCATCAGGGCCTTACCCACGTCCGTGTCGGGTGCGCGGTAGGCGCCAGGTGATGTTCTGGTAGACGCTCCATGTGACTTCGAGGGCGACGTGGTAATCGCTGGCGAACAGGTCGAGGATCTGGTGCTGCTGGCGTGGGGTGAGCAGGCAGGATCTGGTGTGTAACATCCTGCGGGCCTTGTATAGGGGGTCGGTGGCACGCCCGCGCCGGTGGTGGAGTTCTTGCTGAATGCGTCTGCGGCACTCATCCAAGGCGTTGCCAGCCAGGTGCACGACATGGAAGGGGTCCATGACTGCCCTCGCGCCGGGGAGTTCTTCAGCGGCTGCGCTTTTGAACCCGGTGAATCCATCCATCGCGACGATCTCAATGCGTTCGCGCCACGTGTCAGGGCGGGAGGCCAGCCAGGTTTTGAAAACCTGCTTGGAGCGGCCCGGGACCATGTCCAGGAGCCGGGAGGGACCGCGACGGTCTCGTACGGGAGTGACGTCCAAGATGACGGTGACGTATTTGTCGCCGTAGGGGGTGTGGCGCCACACGTGTTCATCCACGCCAATGACACGCACGCCTTCACACCGTGCTGGATCATTGATCAGCAGGCGCGCCCCTTCAGCCAGGACAGCAGTATTGGCGGCTCTTCCAGGACACACCGAGGGCCTGGGCGACGCGCGCCACCGTCAGATGGTGGACCACCAGGCCCGTCAGCGCCCAGCGCACCGCCGCACGCGAGAGCTTCGCGCGCGGATCGGCCGCTTGGCTCATGTCTTGGCGCCACACGTGAGCACACGTCTCGCACCGGTAGCGGCGCACGCTCACATGCAAGATCGTGGGACGCCACCCGTAAGGCTCGTGAGCTAAGCGCCTGACCACCGTGTCACGAGAAATGCCCTGGCACCCGCAGCGTCGACACCACCGGTCCTCACCCGTAATACGGCACGCCAACACTGCATGGTCTGCCTCAACGCGCTGGCCCGTCACTTCTAGGCCCAGGTCATCCAGGCGCGTGAACACGCTCAGATCAGGGCGATCAAAGATAGTATTGGCCATGTCGAGGTCTTTCAGATGGACGGTGTAGGAACCCCCATCATCGGAAGACCTCGACCCCTACCCAGCCACGACACGCCCAACCCCGCCCACAACACCTACACCCTCAAATGCGAAGAGCCGGTATTATACGGTATTCTATAGAACTGTATCAACAGGATGGACATGTGAGTTTTGTGAAAACACAGTTTTATCGTTACAATTTGACATCCCCCATGATCTCACGTATACTGTGAATAAGCAGTACACATGATAGGAGGAACTATTATGAGTGGTTCAAGCAAATTCTTCTTTATTTTATCGGGTATTGTAAGCATTATCCTGGGGATATTCTTACTCTTAAATCCCGCTATTAGTCTCATAGCTTATGCCTGGCTTTTTTCTATTATCTTTTTCGTCAGTGCGGTCAGCTCTATTATAAATTATTTTACATTACCGTCTGAATTACGTAGCGGCTGGTATCTTATCAGCGGCATTATCGATGCTCTATTCGGTATCTATTTAATATTCGGCGGATTTGCATTCCTACCATTAGTACTCCCAATCACAATCGGCATCTGGATGGTAATTGAAGCCGTCTTTATTTTCATTACATCAAGAAAGTCCGACAGCATGGTATCACTCATGGGACGTAATGCAAAATGGCTTGCACTAATTCTTTTACTATTAGGCCTATTACTCATATTCCAGCCGATTGCTTCCGGTAAGGTATTTATCTACTTTATCGCTTTCGGTTTCTTATTTGACGGAATTTATTCCATCAGTGAGGCTTTTGTAAAATAGAATATAACTAAATAATTACACTATAAGATCGACCATGTACTGCCAAATAGCTGCCATAAATTACGATGTCTATTTCGTATTTGTGGCAGCTATTTTATTTGTTTTGGATAGCCGTCATGGTAAATGTATTCGCCTACTACATTTGCAAGTGGTTAGACGCTTTTCTAGCTCTTTTATTTAGCAACTAGCCCAACGCTCTAACATTAGCGTAATAATGGGGTTATAGGACAAAAATTAGTACAACCCTGTAGTAATTTAAAATCCCCTTGATCAGTACCAAGATACTCATCAAAGGGATTATATTAATTATGAAAAAGACAAATAGCCCTTCGTTATCCTAGGATCGCTATTAAATTCAAGTCACATCTTAGGCTTTAAATATAACACCATTATGCTCTAGTTGTTCCACTGTTTTTTTACCAATGCCCGGTAGCATCAATACTTCTTGTTTAGTAATTGTTTTAAAATCATCTACTGTGTATAGGCCGGCTTGTGAAAGTGTAATTTGTGCACCGAACCGTATATTGTCATATACCGGATTTCCACGCAAAGCCCCACCTTTAGCGGCTCTTCATAATTGGGGGTGTAGTTGGGGTCTGAATCCTCCTGTTTCGAGGAGTGCTCGGGTGATGTAGTTGGTGAGGTTTCGCAAGTCCGAGTGCGGATCCGCGTAGGTGTTCGAGACGTCCGTTGATGGCTTCGGTAGGACCGTTGCTGGTGTGGGGATGATCGAAGTAGGCCAGGATGTCCCCGGCTCGGCGTTTGAGTGTCCTGCCCAGCGTGATGAGCTCGGTTAGGCCCCTCGGTACGCGTGTGGAGGTCAGTGTATTGATTTCGGCTTGCATCAGGGCCTTACCCACGTCCGTGTCGGGTGCGCGGTAGGCGCCAGGTGATGTTCTGGTAGACGCTCCATGTGACTTCGAGGGCGACGTGGTAATCGCTGGCGAACAGGTCGAGGATCTGGTGCTGCTGGCGTGGGGTGAGCAGGCAGGATCTGGTGTGTAACATCCTGCGGGCCTTGTATAGGGGGTCGGTGGCACGCCCGCGCCGGTGGTGGAGTTCTTGCTGAATGCGTCTGCGGCACTCATCCAAGGCGTTGCCAGCCAGGTGCACGACATGGAAGGGGTCCATGACTGCCCTCGCGCCGGGGAGTTCTTCAGCGGCTGCGCTTTTGAACCCGGTGAATCCATCCATCGCGACGATCTCAATGCGTTCGCGCCACGTGTCAGGGCGGGAGGCCAGCCAGGTTTTGAAAACCTGCTTGGAGCGGCCCGGGACCATGTCCAGGAGCCGGGAGGGACCGCGACGGTCTCGTACGGGAGTGACGTCCAAGATGACGGTGACGTATTTGTCGCCGTAGGGGGTGTGGCGCCACACGTGTTCATCCACGCCAATGACACGCACGCCTTCACACCGTGCTGGATCATTGATCAGCAGGCGCGCCCCTTCAGCCAGGACAGCAGTATTGGCGGCTCTTCCAGGACACACCGAGGGCCTGGGCGACGCGCGCCACCGTCAGATGGTGGACCACCAGGCCCGTCAGCGCCCAGCGCACCGCCGCACGCGAGAGCTTCGCGCGCGGATCGGCCGCTTGGCTCATGTCTTGGCGCCACACGTGAGCACACGTCTCGCACCGGTAGCGGCGCACGCTCACATGCAAGATCGTGGGACGCCACCCGTAAGGCTCGTGAGCTAAGCGCCTGACCACCGTGTCACGAGAAATGCCCTGGCACCCGCAGCGTCGACACCACCGGTCCTCACCCGTAATACGGCACGCCAACACTGCATGGTCTGCCTCAACGCGCTGGCCCGTCACTTCTAGGCCCAGGTCATCCAGGCGCGTGAACACGCTCAGATCAGGGCGATCAAAGATAGTATTGGCCATGTCGAGGTCTTTCAGATGGACGGTGTAGGAACCCCCATCATCGGAAGACCTCGACCCCTACCCAGCCACGACACGCCCAACCCCGCCCACAACACCTACACCCTCAAATGCGAAGAGCCACAAAAGTCCCTGCAGATCAGTCGCTGGCGCTTCCTTCGCCGCGCAGCTCGTCGAGCATGCCCGCCGTGAGGATGCCCGAGGGCAGGGCAACGACGGCGACGCCCATGAGCGAGGAGATCATGGCGATGGCACGCCCCACGTCGGAGGTGGGGTAGAGGTCGCCGTAGCCGACGGTCGTCAGGGAGACGACCGCCCAGTACACGGCATCGAAGAAGGTGTTGAAGGTTTCCGGCTCGACGTTAAAGATGGCGAGGGCGCTGACGAGGATGTAGCCGATGGCCAGGCCGAGGACGGCGAGCAGCGCCTCCCTCTCTTTCTCGAACACGGCGGCGATGACGGAGGCGCTCTTCGAGTAGCGAATGAGCTTGAACGTCCGCAGGGCCCGAAACAGGCGGAGGACTCGCAGCGTGCGCGGCGCGTCGTTGAGGGCATTGAAGACTGGCAGGATCGACAGCAGGTCGATGACGGCCATGGGGGTGAAGGGATAGATCAGGAACGACAATGCGCCCTTGCCGAGCTTCAGATCCGCCGTCGCCCATCGTGCCAGGTAGTCGGCGATGAACACGAGGACGCAGGCGTACTCGATTGTCTCGAGGACGGGGCTGGATTCCTTGAAGCACAGGGGAAGGAGGCTGGCGATAATGAGCACGGTCATGACGTGCCCGCACCACATCGCCGCTCCCCCATCACCATCCAGCAGAGAGTAGAGACGTTTCCGCACCTTTAACACTCCTCATCGATATGCGCGTCACGCGCCGGAAAAACGCACCCACGACTGGGCACTGACTTGCGTCGAGCGAGGGCCCCGGAGCTTGCCACTCGCCGATACCACGCACTGTAGCACCGCGCCGAGTCCCGCCGACCACGCCCCACACACAGTTGTGGGCCGCTCACAAACAGCACAAGAACGCCTATCTCGTCAAAAACTCAACGAGTTTCCCCTCACAAACACCATACATATCAATTATTTACGCGTAAGGTAGTGGGCATGGCAACAGATACATGCACGCTGTTCGCGACACTGATCGACACGGAAGTTCGCGCTTGGAGCGCCGTTGAATCCGCCCTCTCCGAGGCCGGAAACGCGCTGACACTCGGCCGCTTCCTAGTCCTGCGCACGGTCCGAGACACCCCCGCGTGTCGCATCCAGGAGGTCGCGGCGAGCCAGGGGATCACCCTGGGAGCGGCCTCGCGCCTCGTCGATCGCCTCCACCGCGACGGACTGCTGCACCGCACCCCGTGCGAGCACGACCGGCGCGCGACCATCCTGACGGTGACGGACCGGGGCCTGGCGCACCTCGAGGAGGCCTGCGCGGTCGTCGAGAAGGAGCAGGAGCGCCTCTTCGCCCCACTCTCCACAGCCCAGCGCGAGGAGCTGACGCGCTGCCTCGCGCTCATCGCCGAGGCTGCCAAGGAGCGCGCATGATTCGCTTCGACCACGTCTCCAAGACCTACCCGGGCGGCACACGCGCCGTCGAGGACTTCTCCCTCACCGTCGAGCAGGGTTCCACGACCGTCTTCCTGGGCACCTCGGGCTGCGGCAAGACGACGCTCATGCGGATGGTGAACGCGATGGTCACCCCAACCTCGGGCAGGGTATTCGTACGAGACCAGGACGTCGCAGGCGAGGACCCCGTGCGCCTGCGCCGCTCGATCGGCTACGTCCTGCAGGAGGGCGGCCTCTTCCCCCACCGAAGCATCGCAGACAATATCGCGACCGTCCCACGCCTGGAGGGCGCCACGAAGCAGGCTTCCCGCGAGCGCGCGCTCGAGCTCCTCGAGCTGGTGGGCCTGGATCGCGAGATGGCTGATCGCTACCCCGCCCAGCTGTCGGGCGGCCAGCGTCAGCGCGTGGGCGTGGCTCGGGCGCTGGCCAATCGCGCGGACATCCTGCTGATGGATGAGCCCTTCGGCGCTCTGGATCCGATCGTTCGCGCCGATCTGCAGCGTGAGCTGAAGGAGATTCAGCGCACGCTGGGTACGACGATCCTCTTCGTGACGCACGACGTGGACGAGGCGTTCACGTTGGGCGACCAGGTTGCCGTCCTCTCGACGGGTGGCCACATCGAGCAGGTGGGGACGCCCACCGAGCTGCTCTCCTCTCCCGCCTCGCCCTTCGTTGCGGAGTTCGTCGGAGCCTCGCGCGCGGCACGCCCGGTGCGCGTCGCCGGGCCGGGTGGCCTGGTCGTCGACGACGCCGGCACACCCGTGGGCACGCTGACGACCGACGAGGCCGGGGAGCGTCCGTGACCTGGCTGTCCTCCAACTGGGGGCTCATTGGCTCCCTGACTCTTGCTCACCTGTGGATCGCCCTCCCAGCGATCGCACTGTCGGTGCTGCTCTCCGTGCCGATCGCGCGCTGGGCGGCGTTTTCGCGCCGCGGCGGCTGGGTTTTGTCTGCCCTGTCGGCGCTGTACGCGGTGCCGTCGCTGCCGCTCCTGATTGTCATTCCCGTGATCGTCGGGGTGGCGCTGCGTTCTCCCGCCAACATGGTCATTGTCCTGACGCTGTACGGCGTGGCGGTGCTGGTGCGACAGGCCGCGGAGGGCTTCCGCGCAATCCCTCGCGCGACCCTGCAGGCCGCGAACGCGTGCGGCTACCCACTCTTTCGACGCTTCGTCGAGGTGGAGCTCCCCCTGGCGACGCCCGTCATCGTCGCGGGCACGCGCGTGGTTGCCACGTCGACGGTATCGCTCGTGACCGTGGGCGCGTTCATCGGAGTGCGCTCGCTGGGAACGCTGTTCACTGACGGCTTTCAGCGCGGACTCATCGCCGAGGTCGTAGCCGGCCTGGTCGCGACGGTCCTCCTCGCGCTCGCCATCGATGCGCTGATCCAGGGGATCGGCTGGGCGCTCACTCCGTGGATGAGAAGGGGGCGGGCATGAACATTCTCCTTGACGCCCTGAAATGGTTGGCTATCCCCGCCCACTGGCTGGGCGAGTCCGGGATCCTCGTGAGGGCCACCGAGCACTTGGGCCTCACACTCCTGATCGTGGCGCTCGCAGCCCTCATCGCGCTGCCGCTGGGCACCTGGATCGGACATACAGGCAGGGGCCGATGGCTCGTGAGCGCGACGGGCGCGGCTCGGGCGATCCCAACGCTCGGCGTGCTGACGCTGGCCGGCCTGTGGCTGGGTATCGGGCTTGCGGCACCCACGCTCGCGCTCCTCGTTCTGGCGATCCCGCCGCTCCTGTCGGCAACCTACTCGGGCATCGCCTCGACGCCGCGCGCGACTGTGGACGCTGCGCGAGCAACTGGGCTCACTGAAAAACAGGTCCTCGCGCAGGTGGAGGCCCCGCACGCGGCCGGCCTCGTCGCGGCAGGGGTCCGCTCGGCAACCCTCCAGGTGATCGCGACGACAACACTGGCGGCCTACACGGCGAACTACGGCCTCGGCCGTTTCCTCTACGAGGGGCTCAAGACCCGCGACTACGCGGAGATGATCGGCGGCGCAATTGTCGTCGTCGCCCTCGCGCTGGTGACCGACGCACTCCTGGCGCTCATCGCCCGGCGCCTACGCGCCCGCACACATTCTTACTCAGACAACGAGAACAACTCACTCAAGGAGTCACTATGAAACGCACGATGATCACAATGGCTGCCGTCGCGGCTTCCGCCCTGGCCCTGGCCGCCTGCGGTTCGGCAGAGTCGGTCGGCGGCAACACGAGCACCGGGGGTTCGGAGAACGGCTCGACGACGCTCATCGTGGGGTCGCAGGACTACTACTCCAACGAGATCATCGCAGAGGCGTACGCCCAGGCCCTCGAAGGGGCGGGATTCAGGGTCGACCGCCAGCTGCGGATCGGCCAGCGCGAGGTCTACATGCCCGAGATCGAGGCCGGCGCGATCGACGTGTTCCCCGAGTACACGGGCAACCTGCTGCAGTACCTGGATGCCGACGCGACCGCGCGATCCACGGACGAGGTCTACGCAGCTCTGCAGACCGCGCTCCCCTCGGGCCTGCGCGCCCTCGAGCAGGCACCTGCGACCGACCAGGATTCCTACGTGGTGACGGAAGATTTCGCAGCCGCGCATTCGCTGGCCTCAATCGGCGACCTCGCGAGCGCGGGCACGCTCACCCTGGGTGGCAACTCGGAGTTGCAGACGCGGCCCTACGGTCCGACAGGACTGTCGCAGACCTACGGCGTGACCGTCGGGTTCACTCCGATTGAGGACTCGGGCGGCCCGCTCACCGTCAAGGCGCTGAAGGACGGCGACATCCAGCTGGCAAACATCTACTCCTCGGACCCGGCGCTGGCTGACGGGACGCTGAAGGTCCTGGATGACCCGAAGGGCCTGTTCCTTGCCTCGCACGTGGTACCCCTGGCCTCGTCACGCGTCAGCGATGAGGCCGCCGCGGTCATCAATCGGGTGAGCGCCGCGATGGACGCTCAGGACCTGGTGGAGATGAACCGGGCGTCGACGGTGGACCAGAAGTCCGCCTCGCAGATCGCCCGCGAGTGGCTTATTTCCGAGGGTTTGCTCTCCTAATTCCCACGTATCAACTCGACGAGGCCGGGGCCGGGTGTGTACGCACGCTCAGCCTCGGCCTCGTCGCATGAATACTTGGTCACAACAGTCCCACTATTATGTGATCCACACCATGATTTGACCTACTTTTTACGTTTGTAACCAAAATGTAATGCGCACATGATGGACATCTTTCATGAATTCCACGCGCCACGGGTTAATCTCAGACCATACCTGAGGGCACCGCCCCCAGTTCCACCCATCAACCAGGAGGAAGAATCCATGAACCTGAAGAAGGCATGGCTCGTCATCCCCGCGGCTGCCGCGCTCGCTCTGACCGCCTGCGCCGGCGGCGGCAACACCGCCTCGTCCGGCTCCGGCGACAAGGTCATCACGGCCAACGGAAACGAGCCCCAGAACCCGCTCCTGCCGGGCCTGACCAACGAAAACGGCGGCGGCAGGATCCTGACCGTCCTGTTCAGCCAGCTCGTCCGCTACGAGACCGACGGCACGGCCGTCCTCGACGTCGCCGAGTCCATCGAGCCCAACGAGGACGCGTCCGAGTGGACCATCAAGCTCCACAACGACCGCAAGTTCTCCGACGGCACCCCCGTCCAGGCCCACAACTTCATCAAGGCTTGGAACCTCATCACGTCGAAGCAGCAGCAGCAGGCTGCGTTCTTCAGCATCTTCGAGGGCACCGACGATGAGGGCAACGGTGAGATCACCGGCCTGACCGAGATCGACGACTACACCTTCACCGCGAAGCTGAAGAACCCCACCTCGGACTTCATGTCGCGCCTGGGCTACGTCGCCTACGCGCCGCTCCCGGACTCGACCCTCGCTGACCCCGACGCCGGCGGCCAGAACCCCGTGGGCAACGGCCCCTACAAGATGGCCTCGGCCGACGCGTGGGAGCACAACGTCAAGTTCAGCACCGTTCCCAACGAGAACTACGTGGGTGACACCAAGGCTCAGAACGACGGCGTGACCTTCGTCTTCTACACGAGCCTCGACGCTGGCTACCAGGACCTGTCTTCCGACTCCCTCGACATCCTCGACGGCGTCCCGGCCTCCGTCTTCAAGACCTTCGAGTCCGAGCTGCCCGGCCGCACCGTGAACCAGCCCTACGCTGGCGTCCAGTACTTCACGATCCCGCAGTACCTGCCCCACTTCTCCGGTGAGGAAGGCCGCCTGCGCCGCCAGGCCATCTCCCTGGCCGTCGATCGTGACACCATCACGAAGACCATCTTCAACGGCACCCGTACCCCCGCCAAGGACTTCACTGCTCCGACCCTCGAGGGCTACGACGCCAACATCTCCGGCAACGACGTCCTGACCTACAACCCCGACAAGGCCAAGGAACTGTGGGCACAGGCCGACGCCATCTCCCCGTGGGACGGTACCTTCACCATCGGCTACAACTCCGACGGTGGCCACAAGGAATGGGTCGACGCGACCGCTAACTCCATCAAGAACACCCTGGGCATCGCCGCTGAAGGCAACCCCTTCGCCGACTTCAAGTCGCTGCTCGATGCCGAGGACAAGCGCGAGATGACCGGCGCGTTCCGTAACGGCTGGCAGGGCGACTACCCGGCGCTGTACAACTTCCTGCAGCCCCAGTTCGCCACCGGTGCCGACGCCAACAAGGGCGACTACTCCAACAGCGAGTTCGACTCCCTGATGATCCAGGCGTCCTCCGCCACCACCACCGCGGACGCCGTCAAGACCCTCCAGAAGGCCCAGACGATCCTGCTCCAGGACCTGCCGGCCGTCCCGCTGTGGTACCCCAACGTCAGCGGCGGTTGGTCGAAGAACGTCGACAACGTCCAGTTCGACTGGAAGGGCCAGCCCGTGCTGTACAAGGTCACCAAGAAGTGATCGCACGAGGTTAACCTCTCCCGCGGGGCGGGCGGCGCAAGCCGCCCGCCCCGCGCACATCTCTTTTCGGCAGCCCCACACAGATCAACGCAGCTCAGCGACGCACTGCGCACCCGCATTGACGCGGCACACACTTTCATCTCAAAACAGCACCGCGGGTTTGATCCGGCATACAAATTGAGAGACTGATGCGCCATTTGCCCATTCTTTACCCTATGATGGGACCATAGTCGGCCTCGCCCGCGAGGCACCGCCAGGGATCGGAACCTCCCCTCCCACGACACGAACACTAAAGGATTGTCCATGCTCCGCTACATCGGACGGCGACTCCTCCAGACCATCCCGGTCTTCTTCGGAGCCACCTTTCTGATCTTCGCGATGGTCTACCTGATGCCAGGTGACCCCGTCGCCGCACTCGGTGGCGACCGCGGCCTCTCCGAGGCCGCCGCCGCGCAGATCCGCGCCCAGTACAACCTGGACAAGCCCTTCTGGATGCAGTACCTGCTGTACCTCAAGGGAGTCTTCACACTCGACTTCGGCACCGCGTTCAACGGCCAGAAGGTTACGTCCATCATGGCGACCGCCTTCCCGACGACCGCGAAGCTCGCCATCTACGCCCTCGCCATCGAGACCATCCTGGGCATCAGCCTGGGCGTCATCGCGGGCATGCGCCGCGGCAAGTGGTTTGACTCCACCATCCTCGTGGTCTCCCTCCTGCTGATCTCGGTCCCCACCTTCGTGCTCGGCTTCGTCCTCCAGTACGTCCTGGGCGTTCAGCTCGCGATCCTGCCGACCACGGCCTCGGCCTCCGTCGACATTAAGAGCCTCACCATGCCAGCCATGGTGCTCGGCGGTGTCTCCCTGGCCTACGTCATCCGACTGACCCGCCAGTCCGTCTCCGAGAACGTTTCCGCGGACTACGTGCGCACCGCGCGCGCCAAGGGCCTCTCCGGCGGCGTCGTCATGACGCGCCACATCCTGCGCAACTCCCTCATCCCCGTCGCCACGTTCATCGGCGGCGACCTCGGCGCCCTCATGGGCGGCGCGATCATCACCGAGGGCATCTTCAACATCCACGGCGTCGGCGGCACCCTGTGGAACGCCATCATCAAGGGCGAACCCCAGACCGTCGTGTCGGTGACAACAGTGCTCGTGCTGGTCTACATCATCGCGAACCTAATCGTCGACCTCCTGTACGCCGTGCTCGACCCGAGGATCCGCTATGAGTGACCAGATTCCTTCCGCCAACATCACCCGCACCCGCGCGGGCCAGGACCACTACGTCTCCGACATCGACGAAACCGGCCTCGGCGCCGTCGACGCGGTCGCCGACGAGGGTGCCCCCTCGTCCATGTGGGGCGAGGCCTGGAAGCGCCTGCGCCGCCGCCCGACCTTCTGGATCGCCGCGTTCATTATCACGCTCGCCGCGCTCCTCGCCCTCTTCCCGTCACTCTTCACCGCGACCGACCCGAAGTTCTGCGAGCTCTCCTCGTCGCTGGCTGGCCCCTCCGCCGGACACCCCTTCGGCTTCGACAAGCAGGGCTGCGACATCTACGCCCGCGTCGTCTACGGCGCCCGCGCATCCGTGTCCGTCGGCATCCTCACGACCATCGCGGTCGTGCTAATCGGCGGCACCGTCGGCGCACTCGCCGGCTACTTCGGCGGCTGGTTCGACGCCCTCCTCTCGCGCGTCACCGACGTATTCTTCGCGATCCCGCTGCTCCTCGCCGCGATCGTGTTCATGCAGATGTTCAAGGGCTCGCGCTCCATCATGATGGTCGTCATCGTCCTGTCCATGTTCGGCTGGACCTCCATCGCGCGCATCACCCGCGGTTCGGTCCTGTCCGCCAAGAACGAAGAGTTCGTAACCGCGGCCCGCGCGACCGGCGCTTCCCGCGCGCGCATCCTGCTGAGCCACATCATCCCGAACTCGATGGCCCCGATCATCGTGTACGCGACCGTCGCGCTGGGCACCTTCATCGTGTCCGAGGCCTCCCTGTCCTTCATGGGCATCGGCCTGCCGACGTCGGTCGTCTCCTGGGGTGCTGACATCTCGTCCGCTCAGACGTCCCTGCGCACCAACCCGATGGTCCTGTTCTACCCGGGCGCGGCCCTGGCCCTGACCGTCCTCAGCTTCATCATGATGGGCGACGCCGTGCGCGAAGCCCTCGACCCGAAGGCACGCAAGTGAGCGAAACGAACACCCCCCAGCTCTCCGAGAAGGAGATGGAAGAGATCGTCGAACGAGCCGTCGCCCCCAGCGCGGCCCCGGCCTCGTCCGACATCCACCCGGACGACGCGCAGCCCCTGCTCAAGATCACGGACCTGGAGGTCACCTTTACCTCCTCGACCGGCGTCGTCCCCGCCGTGCGCGGCGCGAACCTGACGATCTACCCCGGCCAGACCGTCGCCATCGTCGGCGAGTCCGGCTCCGGTAAGTCCACGACCGCCGCCGCCGTCATCGGCCTGCTGCCCGGCACCGGCAAGGTCGCGGGCGGAAAGATCGAGTTCGACGGCCGCGACATCACCCACCTGACCAACAAGCAGTGGGTGGAGCTGCGCGGATCCGGCATCGGCCTCGTCCCCCAGGACCCGATGAGTAACCTCAACCCCGTGCTCCGCGTGGGCAAGCAGGTCAAGGAGGCCCTCCTCGCGAACAACGTCGTGCCCCGCTCCGAGGCCGGCCAGCGCGTCACCGCCCTCCTCGAGGAAGCCGGCCTGCCCGACGCCGAACGCCGCGCCAAGCAGTACCCGCACGAGTTCTCCGGCGGCATGCGCCAGCGCGCGCTTATCGCCATCGGCATGGCCGCGCACCCCAAGCTGCTGATCGCCGACGAGCCGACCTCCGCCCTGGACGTGACCGTCCAGCGCCGCATCCTCGACCACCTCGGCAAGCTCACCTCCGAGATGGGCACCGCCGTGCTGTTCATTACGCACGACCTCGGCCTGGCCGCCGAGCGCGCCGAGCAGCTCGTCGTCATGCACCGCGGCCGCATCGTCGAGTCCGGCCCCGCCCTGGAGATCCTCCAGCACCCCCAGCACCCCTACACGAAGCGCCTCGTGTCCGCCGCGCCCTCCCTGGCCTCGGCGCGCATCGAGTCCGCCCACAAGCAGGGCATCAAGGTCACCGACGAGGAGCTCGTCGGCGCCGGCAAGGGTGCGACCTCCACGGACGCTATCATCCGCGTGGAGAACCTCACCAAGGAATTCGACATCCGCGGAGCCAAGAAGGGCCAGGACACCTTCCTGGCCGTCGACGACGTCTCCTTCGAGCTGCGCCGAGGCACGACCCTTGCGGTCGTCGGCGAGTCCGGCTCCGGCAAGTCCACTGCCGCGAACATGGTGCTGCAGCTCCTCAAGCCCACCAAGGGCAAGGTCTACTTCGACGGCGAGGACACCTCGCAGATGAGCGAAGCGGAACTCTTCCGCCTGCGCCGCCGCCTCCAGGCCGTCTTCCAGAACCCGTACGGTTCCCTGGATCCCATGTACTCGATCTACCGCCTGATCGAAGAGCCGCTGAAGATCCACGGCTACGGCACCCTGGAGTACGCGCGCGCCGAAATCAAGCGCGCCGAGGCCACGGGCCGCGAGCCCGA
>ERZ1674176.168-NODE-168-length-15989-cov-9.427827_pt1 | contig 15989 bp, 11 predicted proteins | sample MGYA00581288_ERZ1674176 | MGnify/ENA primary metagenome ERZ1674176 (study PRJEB41354, sample SAMEA4873327) | human saliva metagenome | biome: human-associated habitat [ENVO:00009003]; feature: mouth environment [ENVO:08000002]; material: saliva material...
CAGGGACGAGGTGGCCGCACATGCGCGACGGGACACGAGAGAGGACATATTTTTCTCCTACTTTCAGACTGGTCAATCATATGCGACGAAGGGGTCGCCGTGTCAATAAACGGTCAGATTGATGCGGGTGGGGTGTTCACCAGCTGGGCGGCGACGACACCGAGCTCACGGTGGACGACCTGCGCGCGGCCCGGAACCGCTCGCTTGGGCTTGACACCGTTGATGATCGCGCCCTCGCTGGGGTTGCCGGACAGGAGGATGCCGGTGACCGCCAGGTCATTCATCATCTGCAGGACCTTCTCGTAGGCCGCGCGCGACGCGCCACCCATACGGCGGGTGATAATCACGTGCAGGCCGATGTCGGCCGCCTGCGGCAGCAGGTCGATGAGCTCCATGAGCGGGTTGCCCGACGTCGTCGCGACCAGGTCGTAGTCGTCGACCAGGATCCACGCCTCGGGACCCGACCACCAGCTGCGGTCACGAATCTGCTCGGACGTCACGTCCGAACCGGGCAAGCGCGTGCGCAGGTACCCTGCGAGCTCGCGCATCTTCTTCATGGCCTCGGCGTGGTTCGTCAGGTACCCCAGCTGGTATTCCTTCGGAACCGCGCCCATGAGGGTGCGACGCATGTCGATCGTGAGGATCTTCGCCTCTCCCGGCGTGTACAGGCGCATGACCTCGGAAATGATCGAGCGCAGGAACGTCGTCTTGCCCGTCTTGCCGTCGCCGAACAGGTACAGGTGCGACTCCGCGCGCGTGTTGAACAGGAGCGGACCGAGGCGGGACTCCTCCACGCCCAGGATCATGTCGCCACCGCCGCGCGGCAGGATCTGCTGATCCGGCACCTGCGTGAGGATCTCGGGGACCGTGACATTCTCGGGCAGCAGGCGCAGCTTCGGACCGGGGCCGTGGACCAGCGACTCGCGGATCTTCGCCACCGTGCGCGTCACGCCCTGCGACACGGTCGACGGATCCGGATCGTCGTCGGCGCGCGGCAAGCCGATCATCATCTCGTGGCCCACCATGTCGATGCCTCGACCCGGGCGGCCCTTCGGAATACGGGCGGCGCCCTCGCGGTTAACGATCGACTCCTTCGGGTTCGCCGTGTGCAGCTCCAGGCGCGAACCGAAGATGTCCTGCGCCTCCGAACGGATATCCATCCAACGGGCGGCCGACACGATGAGGTGCACGCCCAGCGACAGGCCTCGGCTCATCATCGTCGTCACCTGGCGGTCCAGGCCATCGAACTCGCTGCGCAGCGCGCCCCAGCCGTCGATGACCAGGAACACGTCGCCGTAGCCGTCGTCGTAGCGTCCTTCCAGGCGCCCGCGACGGTAGGTGTCCATCGAATCGATGCCGTTCTGACGGAAGTAGCGCTCACGGTCGTCCATGATCGCCGCGATCTCGGCGATCATGCGCGTGCGCACCTCCTCGGTGTCGCGCGTCGCGATACCCGCCACGTGCGGGGCGCCCGCAAAGCCGGCGAACGTGCCGCCACCGAAGTCCATGACGTAGAACTGGACTTCCTGCGGCGTGTAGGTCAGCGACAGGGCCTGCACAATCGTGCGCAGCGCCGTCGACTTACCCGTCTGCGGGCCACCCACCAGCGCGAAGTTACCGCCCGCGCCCGACAGGTCCAGAACGAGGGTCTCGCGACGCTGCTCGAGCGGCAGGTCGACCGTGCCCAGGGGCACGCGCAGAGTGCCGGACTCGCGCCACGCGCGCGAGACGAAGCCGAGCTCCGGGTCCGGGCGCAGGTCGGGCATGAGGGTCGCGAAGGTATCCGGGACCTCCAGCGGCGGCAGCCACACCTGGTGCGCCGGGTAACCCTTGCCCTTCATCTTCGCCACGGCGATGTCCATCTCGGACATGTCCGCCCAGACCTCGTCGCCAGCCAGAACGACTTCCTGGTTCTGGTCGATCTCTTCCTCCTCGCCCAGGTCCTCGCGAGTGATGACGGGAGCGACCGTGAACGGCAGGATCTCGATCGGAGCGGTCGGAGCGCCGGCCGTCGAGGCCTCGGAAATCGACGCGAGCGTACGCGCCGGCGGGGGAGCGGCCACATAGGACGCGCGGAAACGAACGAGGCCGTCGCCGCCCGCCTTCAGGAAGCCCGAACCGGGCAGCGGGGGCAGCTTCGCGGCGTCGGGAATACCCAGGACCTCACGAGAGTCGTTCTCCGTGAAGGTCTTCAGCGCAATGCGGTACGACAGGTGCGACTCCAGGCCGCGCGCCTTACCCAGATCCATCTTCTGCGAGGCGAGCAGCAGGTGCACCGACAGGGATCGGCCCAGACGGCCGATCATGATGAAGACCTCGCCGAACTCTGGCTTGGCCATCAGCATTTCCGTGAACTCGTCCAGGACGATGAACAGGGCCGGCAGCGGCGGGAACTGATGCTTGCCCGCGAGGCGATCCGCCTCGTAGTCGGACACGTTCGCGTAGTTGCCCGCCTGACGCAGGACCTCCTGGCGGCGCACCATCTCGCCCTGCAGGGCGTCCTGCATACGGTCGACGAGGGAGAGCTCCGACTCCAGGTTCGAGATCATGGCCGACACGTGCGGCAGGTCCGACATGCCGGCGAAGGTCGCGCCACCCTTGAAGTCGACGAGAACCAGGTTCAGCTGCTCCGGAGAGTGGGTGAGCGCCAGGGCCAGCACGAGGGTACGCAACACCTCGGACTTGCCGGAGCCGGTCGCGCCGATCAGGAGGCCGTGCGGACCCATACCCTGCTGGGCGGATTCCTTAATGTCGAGGACCACGGGGCGGCCCTCGGGCGTGACGGCGAAGGGGGCGGCGAGGCGCTCGCGTCCTTCGCGGCGCCGCCACTGCTTCTCGGGGTCGAAGTCTCGGATGTCGCCGATGCCGACGAGCTCCATGAGGTCCATCTGGCGGGCCTCGTCCGAACGGCCCACGGGCGTCTCCGCCTCTTCCAGGTTCTGCTGCGTGGCGAAGGGCGTCATGCGGCGGGCCACGGCCTCGGCCTGAACGGCGGTGAGGCGGTCGGCGAACGCCTGCTCAGGCAGGGAGTCCATGGTGACCACGTCGACCACGTCCGCGCCCTTGTGATCCGGGTTGGGGTGGATGACGAGGCGCAGCGCGGTGTGCGACTTCATGGGCGTCCACTCGCGGGCGCGGGACATGATCGTCACGCCGCGCACGCCTACCGCCGAACCGAAGGGGGAGTTGGGCGGGAACTCGGCCCCGTCCAACACGAGGAGGAGGTGGGGCCACTCGGGCATGTCATCGCCCGGGCGGTACGCGCCGCGCATCGCGATGTCAGGGCCGATCATCTCGGCGAGCTCGCGCGGGTCAGTCGAGATCATGCGGCCCGGGCCCACCGCGTCGCGCACGATGGACGAACGAGCCTGGGGCATCCACTTGACCCACTCCCAGTCGCCCAGTCGATCGGCCGAACACAGGACCGCGATCTTGAGCTTGGAGGGGTCGATGAAGCACGCCAGGTGCATCATGATGGCGCGCATTTCGTCGTAGGCGCTCTCGCCGTCGCCGACGACCTCGATGTGGCTGAAGTCGCCCAGGTAGAGGAACTTGCCGACGTTGTCCGTGTGGTCGTGGACACCGATGAATCGGTCCATGGCGGACAGACACACGACGTCCATCTCCGTCATCGGGTCGATCGGGGGACGCTCGAAAATAAGGCCGAGGGGCTGGGTGCCCGAGCCGTAACGGAACGTCAGCAGGTTGTACGTGTTGCCCTCGCGCGACCACAGGCGCGAACCGTTGGCGGCCAGCGTTACGAGGGCGTCGGGGGAGGGGTAGACCCAGTTGTAGTAGGCGCGCTGCTTCTTTGCGACCTTGCGCACGGACTCGCGCGTCTCAGCCAGGTAGGAGAGGTACTCGCGGCGCTGGGTCTTCACGCGCGTGCGGTACTGGGAGAACTGCCGGTACATGTTGAAGCCGACCATGCCCAGCATGGCGACCAACATGCCGCCGCCCATGAGCATCGAGCGCGTATTGTCGGGGTTCTGCATGGCCATGAAGACCATGACGCCCGTCGAACCGAGCATCGGGACGACCATCATCAGGACGTTACCGATCGATGCGGGCTCGGCCTTCTCCGGCGGCATCTGGATCGCTAGGGTTCCGGAGGGCTGCTCCGGAACCGCGGCAGTCCGCCGTTTCTTGCGTGTAACCATCAGGTCTCCTCGCGCTGTGCGCGTACGTGTTCGATGCGACTGCACCCAGTGTAGCTGAGTGGACTTCCAAGTTTTAACCGGCGGTTAGCGTCGGTGCATTACACTGGGCACTGTTGTTTACCTGAGAACGGAGGTTACATGAGCGCCACCATGGTGTCAGTGACTGTTATCGACTCCGATGGCACCTCCGATTTCGCCGCTCCCGAAGGGACGACGGTCGCGGGCCTGTGCGCCATGCTGGAGATCGATCTGTCCCTTCCCTCCGTGCGCGTCTCCTACGCCGATGGGCGTCCCCTCGACGGCGCAGCTGTCCTCGGTCGTGACCTGCCCGCAGGCTCGACGATCGCTCTGTCCAGTCGCGTCCTGTCCGCTCAGCAGGTGAACGAGGCCTCGGAGCGCCAGGAGAACCAGTGGCTGTCCCCGGTCCTCGCCCTCCTCGGCTACTGCTTCATCGTGATAGGTGCGGTTAGCTCGCTGTGCCTCCTGCCGATGCTCGGAGATGCGGCCCTGATTGGCTTTGCTCACCCCGAGGATGGCCCGAAGTGGGCCGTCGAAGTCGCGAAGATCCCGCTGTGGGCGCGCGGCGCGTGTGCCGCCGTGTGCTGCGCTGCTTCCATCCTCCCGCTTTTCGCTTCGCGCATGGTCCGTTCGAGGCCTGCCCTGCTACTCCTGATGCCTGCGCTCGCCGGATATAGCGCGATCGGCTTCGTGTCAATGTCCGGCATCCACGCCCTGTCGGTCGCCCCTGTGATCGGCGTGTGGGTTGCCCTCGCGGTTTCGCTGGCGGTCGTGTCGCTGACGACGACCCCCACCGCGCTCAGCGCCCTCTTCGCGTGGATCGGCGCCACGGCTCTCGTCACGATTGGCGCCTACCCGATGTTCGGCCTCATCGACATCGCTCCGCTGGCTCTCCTCCTCGGAGTGTTCCTGTTCCTGATGGCGCCACGTTTTGCGCTGCGTGTGCCCGACAGCCAGCTCGTTGATTCCGCGTCGGTGCAGACGATCGCGTCGCGCATCCGTCAGCCTCCCGCGCAAAAGCCCAGCACGCTGACCGGCGGCCGTATGGCGGACGCCCTCGGGCACACCGACGCTCGGTACACCCTCCTGGTGGCCGCCTCGACGCTGTTCATCCTGGTCGGCGGCATTCCCCTGGCATATACGGTGACTCCCGCGATCACGTTGGGCCGAGGCCTCGGCGGCTTTATCTTCGTCATCATGTCCATCGTGACCCTATTGACGGCACCTCGGGGGATTCGCGCGCATGTCGGTCAGATCCTGCCTCGCGTCGCCGCTGCGGGCGTCGGGTGTGCGTTCCTGTTTGGCAAGTGGTCGCAGTCCTTGGCGGTGGGGACCAGCGAAGCAACGTACTCGCTGTTCCCCCTGCTCCCGTTGTCCATCCTGCTGATTATCGCGATCGCGACGGTCCTGTGGATGACGCTGCACGTTCCTAAGGGCGACGCCGCCCTTTCGGGGACGATCCTCGACTTTTTGCAGACTTTCTGCATCTTTACACTCCTTCCCGCGGCGGTTATCTCCTCGGGTCTCTTCGAGTTTGCTTGGAGGGCAGTCCTGTAATGGCTGATACGACGAAGACTCCTTTCGCCCACGCGCCCGCATCGCGGCTCGTTGGCGCGTATCTCATCGACCTGCTGATCCTCGGGGTCCTGCTTGGTGTGACGTGGTACGTGCACTTCACGGCGTGGACGATTGGAATGGTCACCGCCGAGGCAGTGGTTGCCTCCGCGCTCATGCTCGGCGCATCGGGCCGGACGCCGGGCATGGCCGTCATGCGTGTGTGCCTGATCCGCGACGAGGACGACGCGCAGACTCCGTCGCTCGGCGCGGCGCTGGGCTACACGGCCCTCGCCGTTCTCCTCCAAGTCACCGGCGTGGGCCTGCTTGCCTCGTATGCGATGGTCCACGACGGGCGCACCTGGCTGAGCGGCCCCACCCGCACCCGCTTCGTCGACCTGCGCAACCACGCGGCGCTCGCGGCTGGCCCTGGCGAGGTTGAGCGCTCCGAGCGTCCGAGCCGGGCTCCCAGCGATTTCGATAGCGTTCGCGGGGGAGCCGATCAGTGGAGTGCCCCCGCTGCGCCGCTGACGCCCGTGCCTTCTTCGGCGCCGGACTACTCGGCACCCGGTCAGCGCGCGAACGACCCCTACGGGGAGGATTACAGCGCACCCGCAACGCCGGCGGTCTCCCCGCTGCCCGCTGCGCCCAGCGTTCCTGCTGCGCTCAGCGTGCCTGCTGCACCGGCTGCTCCCGCAGTGCGCGAGCCCAACGAGTTCGACACACTCCTCGCGCCGCCCCAGGGCGCGCCGGATACTCATCGCCCCGCGCCTCAGCGTCCCGCAGCACCGTCCACGCCCGCCGCTCCCGCGGTGCCCGCTGTGCCTGCCGCGCCTGCCGCGCCTGCCGCTCCCGCCCAGGTTCCCGCCCCGCCCAGCTGGGGAGCTCCCGCTCAGCAGGTGTCCCCTCAGCCCGCCCAAGCCTCGTACGGTGGGGGAGGGCAGTATGCGGCTCCCGCATCCGGTGTGCCTGGCCCTCCGCCGAGTCGCCGCGACGTGCAGACTGTGCAGCGCTCCGGCGCGTCCCAGTGGGGTGGTGCCGGCCAGTCCCAGTGGGGTGGTGCCGGCCAGTCTCAGTGGGGTGTGCCGGTGACGCCGCCGCGCACGCAGCTTCTGTGGCTTATCTTCGACTCTGGGCAGCGCGAGCTCATCGACATGCCGGTGACGCTTGGGCGTGCACCCGCAGCCGTCGAGGGATCGCGAGCGGTCGTCGTCCCTGATGCCACGATGTCGCTCTCGCGTACGCACATGCGCCTGGGCCCCACGGCCACCGGTGCCTGGATCGAAGACTCCTTCTCCGCGAACGGCACGCAGATTCGCACGCCCGACGGCCGCGTCATGGAACTGACGGGTGGACAGGCGGTCGAGGTGCCTGCCGGTACCGAGGTCATCATGGGTGATCGGCGAGCCACGATCGTCTACGCCGACGCCGATTCGGTGCACTGACACTGTTGGCGGGCGATCCCTCGCCACGTTGATTCTCTCGTGCGTCGGTCGTGTCTCCGCGTTGATCGTCTCGCTGCGCCGATCCTTTGAATGGTCACCGCCGCCGTCCCGACACGGGACGGCGGCGGTTGTGTATGCGCTCGCGCCCGCCCCGATTTAACCGACTGGGAAATTCTTGTGGGTGGGGTCGGAGAATACCTAGCTGGTCGCTTGTGTGCACGGAAATGGTCTGTCGTAGCGCGGAATCGGACGCTCGTGGCTACGGAAAAGGGCCGCCCCAAAGGGGCGACCCTTTTCCGTAGCGCTAGGCGCTCATGCTCTCAGAAGCGGGCAGCGTTGGACTGGTCCGTCTGCTGGTAGTTGGAGCGAGCCGAGTCAACGGCGGAGGAGGTGCGGCGCAGCACGTCCTTCAGGCCCTCGAGGCCCTGGTTCCACTGACGCTGAGCAACGTCGTAGGCTTCCTGCGTCTGGCCTTCCCACGACGAGCGCAGCTGGTTCAGCGTCTGCTCGAGATCGTCGAGGCAGTTCTGCAGGTTAGCGGCACCGGTGTTGATGTCAGCGGCAGCGGCGTCGAGAGCGCCGTAATTTACCTGGAAATCCATGTCAGTCTCCTAATCTAATCTCTCACAGGCCGCCGAGCAGCTGAGCGAACGAGTTCTCGGTCTCGGACTCGTTGGCTTCCATCGACGAATCGGTGGCGCGCAGGTTGTCAGCGAGATCCTGAAGAGCCTGGTTAACCTTTGCTGCGTTCTCCTGCCACTGAGCCATCAGCGAAGAGAACTGCACCGACGCAGCGCCCTGCCAGGAGCTGCCGATGGTCGACAGGTCGCCCTCAAGACGCTTGAGGTGGCTGTCGATGTCGGCCTTGGTGGACTCAACCGCCGCGAAACCCTGCTTTAGGGCGCCTTCTGCGGCCCTCTGGTCTGCCATGTGAACCTCCATTTGTATGAGTGGACTCTCTCGCCGGAATGCGTGAGAGCATGGGGACACATGAATACTAACCATGTTTTCATCGTTTTTTTCGATGTTACGGAATAATCATGACAAAACCTGACCGAGAATCTAGACTTACAGGGTTGTGTCGTGTAGCCAAGAACCCCATCACGCGGCATTCGGGAGGACCCAATGGCATCGAAAACATCACGAGGAGTGGCGCTGATTCCGCTCACGATTACGTACGGCGTTGACCGTAGTGACGTGACGCTTCCGCAGTCGATTCCCCTGGTGGAGCTGCTCCCCGGAATGGTTGAAACGGTGGGCGCTTTCACTGATCAGCCAACGAATGATGGCTTCGCGGTGCGCACGGCCTCGGGCCGTCTGCTCGACCAATCCAAGTCTCTGTCCGCACAGGGAGTGCGCGCCGGTGCGGCGCTCACCCTCGAGCCGCTGGGTGAGGGCGCTTCCGATATGGTCTATGACGACCTCACCGAAGCGGTTGGTCAAGTCGTCGAAAGAGTGTCCACTCCTTGGACGCGTGAGGACGCTCGCACTCTTGCCGCGCTCTCCGCGGCGGGCCTCGTCTTCGTCGCAGCCCTCCTCCTGGCGACTACTCCTCCGGACGCCCTCACCGCCCTGGACCCCAAAGCCGTCACGAGGTACAACGTCATTGCCGGCGCAATCGGCATCGTCGCGGCCCTGCTCGTGACTGCGACGTCCGCCGTGATGACCCGGAAGCACCCGCAGGCAAGCGGCATCGCGCTCGCACACACCGTCCCCTTCCTGACTGCCGCCTCGGCTCTGCGCCTGAGTCAGAGCCACTGGGACACAGCCGGCTGGGGGTGGACCGGCCTCGGCCTCCTGATCGGCTCCCTCGCGGTTCTCGCGCTGCCCAAGCGGTCCCGTATCTCCATCGCGGCCCCTCTTGTCGTCGGTACGGTCTTGGCTGCCACCGGCCTCCTGGTACGACTCGGCCAGCTCTCTCAGGCCGGTATCTCCGCCATCCTCTTCGCCCTGGTGATCGTTCTTCTTCAGGTCGCGCCTTGGATCGCGCTGGCCCACATCCCCGTGCGCATCCTGGATGCCGACACAACTGAGCAGATTCCCGCGAAGGGCATCACCGACCAGATCAGCACCTCCTTCATGTTCGTCGTTGCCCTGCGCGCCGGCGGGGCAATCGCCGCTCTCTTCCTGGCCGTCGCCCTGATGACGGCACCCGAAACGCGCTCGGTCTCCCTGCCGCTGACTCTCATCGTGCTCGGCGCGGTTTCCCTTGTTCTTCAGACGCGTTCGATCCGCGCTCGCGTTGAGGTGCTTCTCGGTGCTCTCACCGGCCTCATCGTGATCCTCGTTGCCGCTGTGCTCGGCGCCTACGCGGACCCGAGGACCATGCCGTGGCTGACGCTGTCGGCGATCGCGACTGCCCTCGTCCTCGTCATCACGAACGTCGTCGGGCCTCGTGCTCGCCCGCACCTGACGCGCATTGCCGACACGATCTCGGTGCTGTCGCTGTTTGTCCTGCTTCCCCTGGCCGTCTACCTGTGGAGCTGAGTCATGCCGTCGAGTAAAGACATTCTCGAAGCCCAGCGCTTTAATCGAAACCGCCTGATCACGGCCTTCACCTCCGGCACGCCCGACGGCCGCGAAGTCGACACGCCCTCGCCCGTACGCCCCCTTGTTTTCGGGCTCGTGGTCGCCGTTATTCTCAGCGTGGTTGGAATCGGCATGCGTGTTTTCGCGCCGAGTCCCCAGCTCGGGGAGGCACAGTACCAGCTGGTTGATGTCAAGGGGACGGGGGCCCGCTATTTCTGGGCAAACGGCGTTCTTCATCCCATTGCGAACGTGACCACCGCTAAGCTCCTCAGCCCCGAATCGAAGCTGCCCTACATCCAGGCCTCAGCGTCGTCACTCGAGAACATTCCGCGCGGTGCCCAGATCGGTCTGCCCGACGTCCCCGATGACGTTCCGCAGCCCAACATGCTGAGTAAGCAGTGGCTCTCCTGCGACATGGAGTCCGGATACCACACGTGGATCGCCAAGGAACTGCCTGCGGCGAATTTTCCGGTGAAGCAGGCGACATCCGCGCTCGTTCAGGCGACCGGCAGTGGAGAAAAGTACTTCGTCGATCGGGAAAAAGGCAAGAAGTACTACATCGACTCCAGCGTGAGCCGCCTGGGTGACTGGGCGCTGTCCTTCCAGAACCTCACCAGCTATCCGATCACCGTCGAACCCGAGTGGCTCGACCTCTTCCCTTCGGGCACGCCTCTGCGTCCCTGGAGCTACAACGACATCGAGAACGCGGGGCAGCCTGCCACGAACCTGCCCGGCGACCTGAAGAACGAGGGCATCACCATCGGAATGGTCCTCGATCAGGTCGACTCCACCGGTCAGGTCAAGAACTCGTACCTGGTGATCGACGACTCGAATCTGGTGGTCTTCAACTCGACTGCGGCGCGCCTGTATCAGGACGCCCCGCCCTCGAAGAAGTTCCCCACCGAGATGTTCAAGTACGTCGAGCCCGTCCGGGCCGTCTTCGTTGGTGACGATTGGCCTGCCGTCGAGGACTTTGAATCGCCCGAGTGGTTCGACGAGAGCCGCGACGCGGCCAGCCGGACGGTCCTGTGCGCCCAGATGGACACCACTGATCGACTCAATCCGAAGTTCGACCTGGTCACCATGCCTGAAAAGCGTGCGATCGAAGCGTCCTACGACGCGGAATCACTGCAGTCCCCGAAGGGGCCGTCCACGACGCGCAACGTCACTGTTGCGGGCGGATCTGGCGCCCTCCTCGCCCTCACGTCCGGCGGTGGCGGCGAGGCTGCGTCCTACGTCTTCATCTCCGATATGGGCTTCCGTCACTCCCTCGGAGATGTTCCGGCCGTCTCTATGAATGCCCTCGGGTGGCAGTCATCCGAGGCTGCGTCGGTACCGCGCGCATGGGGCGAGCTCATCCCGCCGGGCTCTGAGATGTCTCCGAAGGCCGCCGCCACCTCAGTGGGGATCAAGTGAGTGCCCGCCGCGCGCGTTCCCGGTCTTTGGGCCGAGGCCTCGTCGGGGCCTCGCTGATCGCAGGACTCGCGCTCGTGCCTATCGCCGCGCCGGTCGTCTCGCCTGATGACTCCGGTGCGTTCGGCCCCGGCGTCGCCCACGCGGACTCAGTGCCGACCCCGAGCGTGCGTCCGACTCCGACGGCGACTCCCTCGTCATCGGCAACGACCCCCGCAAGCGATTCCGAGGGCGGCGAATGCTCGCAGAACTCGCCCTCGTACATCAAGCAAACGCCCGCCATCTTCGACGCCGTTGGAGTGCGTCGTGCCTGGGAGGTCTCACGAGGCCGAGGCGTGACGGTCGCGATCATCGACTCGGGCGTAGCCGCCGGCAACCAGCACTTCCAGGGGCCGGACGGCCCCGTGGTACTCCCAGGCATCGACCTGAGCGGTGAAAACACCGACGGGCGCGTCGACGTCGGCGAACACGGTACCGCCATCGCGGGCGCGATCGCCGCGCAGGAGCTGCCCAAGGAGATGGGATCGGGCCTCATCGGCGTCGCCCCCGAGGCGAAGATCCTCCCGGTGCGCGTCGAGACCGGTCTTCAGGAAAACCGCCCGCAGAAGGAAGGCGAAGAGACCTTCATGTCGAAGGTGGGCCGCGGGATCCAGTGGGCCGCCGACCAGGGCGCGCAGATCATCGTCGTCGCGCAGTCAGCCCCCGATGGCGACCCCCAGCTGGAGGCCGCGATTAACGCAGTGCGCGGCAGGGCCCTCGTCGTGGCTTCCACCGGCAACGTGTACCAGGGCCAGGAAACGGATCATGTCGTGTACCCGGCCGCGTACCCGGGTGTGCTGGGCGTGACCGCCTCGAACGCCGATGGTTCGGCTTCGGAGCAGCAGGTGCACGGCGCGCACGTCAAGCTCGCTGTGCCTGCGGGCGTCATTCTCACGACCTGGTTCGACCAGGCCGACTGCCTCGTCGGTGGATACGAGGGGGACCAGCCCCTGCCGTCGTCGTCCTATGCGACCGCATACGCGGGCGGCTTCGCGGCCCTTGTGGCCTCGGCGTACCCCGATGAGGGGCCCGACATGTGGAAGTATCGCCTTGAAGTGACCGCCCTGCGCGGTACCGCCGATCAGCGCACTGACGCCCTTGGCTGGGGTGTTGTCGCTCCCTTCGATGCCCTCACCTTCACCGACATCGGCACAAGGTTCGGGCCCGAACATCCCAACGCTGCAGAGCATCCCGCTCCGGCTCGGCCCGCCGTGGCCTCGGCGGACTTGGCGTCCCGCGATAACAACCTGACGATTCGCACCTACATCGTGTCCGCGATTGCGGTCCTCGGGGCCTCGCTGCTCGGAGGCCTCGTGATCCTCTCTCACTTGCGCGGTAGGTCCGCCGTCGTCGAAGACTCCGAAGAGGACCTGTCATGACAACTCGGACAACGCGACGCTGGGGTAGGAGCGTGGGAGTTCTTGCCGGAACCCTCGCGCTCAGCCTCGGAGCGAGCCTTGCCCCCGTTGCGCCGGCTTACGCCGCCGACCCGCCGGTGACCGCTGACAAGCAGGACTACTACAAGTACTACAAGCTCAAGTCCATTCACGATCAGGGAATCACAGGCAAGGGCGTCACCATCGCGGTCCTGGACGGTGCCGTGAACCCGAACATCCCCGAACTCAAGGGTGCGAACATTCAGGATCGGACGCCCTGCGTCAAGGAGTCGGCGCCCGAGAATGCGGCACACGGCACCACTGTCGCGCAGATCCTGGTCTCGCCCGAGTTTGGTGTGGCGCCCGACGCGACGCTCTACACCTACACGATCCCCCTGTACGGCGATAAGTCGAACTGCACGCTCTCCGGCTGGACGGGTGAAGCAGAGAATGACACGCCGCTCCTTATTGAGCAGGCGATCAACGACGGCGCCGACATCATTACGATCTCCAGTAGCTTCCCGACCGATTCCATCGACCTTCGGTGGGCTATGGCCCGGGCGCTTGCCGAGGGCGTCATCGTCGTGGCCGCGATGGGCAACGAGACCACCGAGGACCCCGGCGATTCGCTCGCCCTGTGGAGGGGAATCTGCGGCATCGGAGCGACGACGCGTTACAACACTCTGACGGAGTACACGAACTGGGGCAATGGGTTGCTGACGACCGCCCTGGGAACAGTCCTGACGCGTGACACGTCGACCGGTCGTGTTGAGGAAGCGGACGGAACCTCCTTCGCGACCCCGATTATCGCCGGCTTCTTGGCGCTCGGCTGGCAGCACTTCGACGAGGACGTCAGCGCAGATCAGATTCTGCAGGCACTGGCCGCAACGGGCAGAAGCGGAAACGAGTGGAACAAGTTTACCGGCTACGGCCCCGCCGACCCGGTCGCGTTCCTCCGGTCAGACCCGTCGCAGTATGCGGACGAGAATCCGTGCGTTCCGCAGGCCAATAATTCGCTGCCCTCATGGGATGACGTTGCCGACTATGCGGACGGCGTCGTGAACCCCATTTTGATTCGTAATGATGATGTCTACGTCTACCGCGGCGTGAACGAAGAGGCTGCACTCAGCCGCGAACACGGCTACCCGACCCACATCGGCACCAGCCCTCGCTACCACAGTCAGTGACAGGCCTCGGCTTACCCGAGTGCCTGAGTGCCCGAACGAAAGGAACAGACACAATGATGCGATCGATTGGTCGGTCCCGAGGCCTGCGTGCCCTCTCCGTTCTGGCCTCGGCGTGCGCCCTGGCCCTGACGGCTGTGCTCTCGCCCGTCGCGCCCGCTGCCCCTGCGGAGGCGGTGGATCGCAAGGTCACAGCGGCGGATGAGGCGTACTATTCGCGCTACAACCTTGCGTCCTTGCATGCGCAGGGGAAGAGGGGGGATGGAGTCATCATCGCGCTCATTGATGGTCGCGTCGATACGTCGATTCCAGAGCTGCAAGGGGCTGATATTCAAGACAAGACCCCGTGTCAGGTCACGCCCGATGCGGAGTCGAACGATCATGCGACATTTCTCGCTCAGCTTCTGGTCGCCCCGGACTTCGGAGTCGCTCCCGGTGCGACACTCTACAGCTACGCCCAGGCGGGTTCGACGAGAGAAGCGGGCGGAGACTGCAACCTGGGGGCGCGTTCAACAGCCTATGCAGATCAATCCGTGCTTATTGAACAGGCCTTGAATGACGGCGTGGACATCATCTCGATCTCTTCCAACTATGCGTCCAGGGACAGCGAATCATTGAAATGGGCAGTTGCACGCGCTGCCGTCGACGGCGTGCCAATTGTTGGTTCGATGGGCAATGACGGAGAGCGTAATCGCACGGATCGCGTGGGGGCGTGGGGTGCGGTTGTTGGTGTTGGCGCACTTGAAACTGATGGGCGCTATGCGGACTACTCAAACTACGGTGATGGGGTCTCCATCGCCGCAGTGGGAGAGATGATTGCGCGTCAGGCCAGCACCAATAAAATCGTGACAACAGCGGGTACTTCGAACTCCGCACCTTTGGTTGCGGGAGTGCTAGCCCTGGCGTGGTCCGACTTTGATGACGGAGTGACGGGGTATCAGATTCTGCAGGCGCTGGTTGCGACCGCGAGCGGGTCGGGTGGCAAATGGAACGATCGGACCGGTTATGGTGAGGTCGATCCAGCGGCCCTGTTGGCGTCTGATCCGTCGCGGTATCCAGACGAGAACCCCTTCGAAGAGAAGCAAGGTGATTCCGTCGTGACTCCGGATGACATCGATGATTACTACGATGGGCTCGTGAACCCGAGCTCCGTTTATAACGACGACACGTATGTGTACCGGGGCCTCGATGAGCAGGTGGTGACTTCGGGCGCGTCCGGTTACCCGGCTCACCTGGGCACGAGCCCCCGGTACCACGCGCAGTGAATGATTCCCATGAGCGAGCAATCACTCGCAAATACTGAACGTATTGGTGACTTCCGGTCGCCATAGAGGCGGTCTCACCGTCTCGGAAAATGAAGTGGCGTACGTGCGCCAAGGAACTCAGTTAGGATAACCGTATGGTAGAGACGATGGGGAGCACCCCCGAAGAAGTAAGGCAGACTATCCGGGCTCAGATGGAAGCCGCTGAAAAGCGTGCCCAGAACGCCCGCGAACTCGTCGAGATCCTCAAGACGGCGAGGACACGCGGCGTCGACGCTCAGGGCGACGTTGAGGTCGAAATCGACTCGGACGGTCGCCTCGTCAAGCTATCGATCGATGATGACGCGCTCCAGGGAAGCGCGCGTGAACTCGAGGACTCGATCATGGAGGCCTACGCCGACGCCGGTCGTAACATGCGTGACTACGTGCGCATGCAGACCACCCAGCGGTTCGGCGAGGACGGCGGCTCGCTCGGCGGCTACCTCGAGACTATTTCCTCGAACCTTGGTTCCCTCGGAGCGGGTCAGCGATGAGCGCGGATCTTGGCGTCAATACAGAAGTAATCCGTGATCATGCGACCACGGTGAGTGACTGTGCGTCGACCCTCGACGAGAGCGTGGGCGTCGCCAACTCGACGAAGGGCCAGGTCAATGGCAACGCCTTCGGCCTGATCTGTTCCTTCTTCGTTTCCCCGGTCAACGAGCAGATCACGAACCTCACGAAGATGATCTCGGACTGCTCCGCAGCCGAGAAGCGTCTCGTCAACTGCCTGCTCCAGTGGGCGCAGGAGATGGACGATCTTGAGCAGATCTTCCAAGAGAAGTTTAAGAAGATTCAGGACGGCGTGGGCACATACACTAAGCCTATTAGCAACGGCGGCGACGGCGGTGACGGCGGCGACGGCGGTGACGGCGGCGATGGCGGTAACGGCGGTAACGGTGGTGCTGGCGGTGCCGGTGGCGCTGGTGGCTACGGCGGCGGCGGAGGTGGCGGCGGCTACGGTGGTGGC
>ERZ1674176.174-NODE-174-length-15692-cov-24.432180_pt1 | contig 15692 bp, 12 predicted proteins | sample MGYA00581288_ERZ1674176 | MGnify/ENA primary metagenome ERZ1674176 (study PRJEB41354, sample SAMEA4873327) | human saliva metagenome | biome: human-associated habitat [ENVO:00009003]; feature: mouth environment [ENVO:08000002]; material: saliva material...
CGAGATACGAATTCGTGACTGGAGTTCAGACGTGTGCTCTTCCGATCTGACACCCCAAGGAGGTCACAATGTCGTACTCACAAACCAAGTATCCGTCGACCAAACGCCCCGTCCCGTTCTTTGTGTGGGCGTCCCCCATTCTGTTCCTGATTTACCTGCCGCTACTGTGGTTCAAGGTCATCCCCAATTCTTTTGAGGTGACCGACCTGTCCACCCTGCTGCTGGCGGCACTGCAATGGACCGCATTCGGTAGCCTGCTCGGGTACCTGGGCGAGCGCCGCTTCGCCAAGCCCCGCGCCTCCAAGTAATAGCCAGACAAAAGCTCATACGAGAAGCCCCCGCGCCGGAAGAACATCCAGCACGGGGGCTTCTCACGCCCGCACGGGGGCGAAAACTATAGAAGTGAACTACTGAATCACGAAGTTCACCGGAGCCGAGCTCACACCATTGACGGTCACCGCAGCCCAGTAGGAACCCTTCTGAGCGGCCGAAGCGGAGGAGCAACCCAGCACGTTGATCTTACGGTCCCACGCCAGGTCGGTTGCGCCCTCGGCACCTGCGGCCACCTCAGACTTCTGAACGGCGGTCGCCGCGCACAGGCTGCGGGTGTACACCTGAGCCGCACCGGAGGTGATGTTCAGGTCCACGCCGGTGTTCGCGCCCTCGCCACCCACAGCGCAGGGGGTCTTCGAGGAGTTCGTGTAGGTCACGTGGAAGGACACCTGCTCACCGGCTGCGAAGGTACGCTTCGCGGGGGTGACGGTCACCTTCAGGTCGTTCGCGGTGCACGCCGCAACAACAGCCGCAGTGGTCACCGAGGGTGCGGGGGTAGTCGGGGTCGCCGCGGGGGTGGTTGCCGCAGGGGTTGCCGCGGCGGTGGTCACGCTTGCAGTGGGTGCCGCAGAAGCGGTCACCGAGGGGGTTGCCGAAGCAGTAGCCGACGCGGTTGCAGAGGCAGTCGCGCTAGCGGACGGGGTGGCCGAAGCAGTTTCGGAGGGGCGAGCGCTGAAGCTCTGGAAGGGCGCGCCGGAAGGCGTCGCGGTGGAGGCTACAGTGGCGTCCTTCTTGCCGTTAATCATGCCGACCATGGAGGTCACGCCAGCGACCAACAGCAGAATGACAGCGAGCAGAGCAATAACCGCCACGATGCGACGGCGGCGGTAGACTTCGGGAGGCAGAACGGGACCATTTTCAGACATACCCTTAAGGATACCGGGTTTAACCCTGAGATTCACAGTGAACTCTGTTCATGCAGTTTTGGGAATATATGCCCTGTGGCGTAGGCTTTTCGGATGACCTCAGAGCCCAACCGCACCGCACGCACACGCCCCGAACCGGCCCTGCCCGAAGGCACGAATACCGAGGCGCTCCACCGCCGAATCAACGGGTGGTTCCTCGACCAGGCACGCGATTTGCCGTGGCGTCGTGACGAGTGCACCCCCTGGGGCGTGATGGTCAGCGAGTTTATGCTGCAGCAGACCCCCGTCAAACGCGTTCTACCCGTGTGGGAGGAGTGGATGCGCCGCTGGCCCACCCCCGCCGACCTTGCCGCCGAGCCCGCCTCGGAGGCGGTGCGCGCCTGGGGCCGCCTGGGTTACCCGCGCCGCGCGCAGCGTCTGCACGGTGCCGCCGTGGCGATTCTGGAGCAGCACGGCGGTAAGGTTCCCGCCGACTACGAGGCGCTGCTGGATCTGCCGGGCGTGGGCTCCTATACGGCGGCGGCGATTAGCGTGTTCGCATTCGGTCTGCGCGCGACGGTGATTGATACGAATATCCGCCGCGTGCACGCGCGCGCTGTGTCTGGCAAGGCGTTGCCCTCGCGTTCGTTGACGGCGACTGAGACTCGCCTGGCGGAGGCGCTCATGCCCGCCGACACCCCCACCTCCTGCCTGTGGAATGCGGCGACCATGGAGCTCGGTGCGCTGGTCTGCACGGCAAAGTCCCCGACCTGTCAACTGTGCCCGGTGGAGAATCTGTGCGCCTGGGTTGCGGCGGGCAAGCCGGAGGCGGACTACACCCCCAAGGGTCAGAGTTGGCACGGCACGGACCGTCAGGTGCGCGGGGCGGTCATGGCGGTGTTGCGTGCGGCGCATGAGCCGGTGAATCGTGAGCTGATTTTGAGCGCGGGTGTAGCTGCGGCTAGCGATACGGCTTCCCCTGACTTGGCCTTCCCGGCGGATGCACCCGCCGCGGTGCACCGCCCACTCAAGGCGCTGTATGCGCTCTCCCCCGCCGCTGAACAGCTGCAGCGCTGCTACGCGGGGCTGCTGGCGGATTCTCTCGCCCGCGAAGTCGCGCAGGGCGGTACTGTGCTCGTCTCGCTCTAGTACCCGCCGCAGACAGGCTCCTAGAGGCTCCTGGGGCTTATAATAGAAACGCCTGTGGGGCGGCACCGGATGATTCCGGTACCGCCCCACAGGCGTTTAGTGCGCTAAAGCCTAGCTACCTAGAGCTTATTCCAGAGCCTAGTCGTTGCCCTGACCCTCAGCGGCAGGTGCCTCAGCTGCGGGAGTCTCAGCGGGAGCCTCGGAAGACTCGCCCTCGTTCAGCTCCTGCACCGAGTCCAGAGCCAGCTCCTTCATCGGCTGAGAAGAGAAGACGAACTTCGCGGAGTCGCCCTCGCCCTCAACGTCCACGGTGATCTTCTCACCGGGCTTGATGTCGCCGAAGAGGATCTTTTCAGACAGGGCGTCCTCAATGTTGCGCTGCATCTCGCGGCGCAGCGGACGAGCACCCATGGACGGGTCGTAACCCTTAGCCGCCATGAGAACCTTCGCAGCATTAGTCAGCTCAATGGACATATCCTGCTCCGCCAGACGCTTAGCCAGGCGACCCACGAACAGGTCCACGATCTGCAGAATCTCAGACTCGGAGAGCTGCGGGAAGACAATGATGTCATCCACACGGTTCAGGAACTCGGGGCGGAAGTGCTCCTTGAGGTTCTCCATCACGCGTGCCTGCATGCGCTCGTAGTCGGCTGCGGTGTCATCCATCGCCTGGAAACCAACCGGGATGCGGCGGTTCACGTCACGCGAGCCCAGGTTGGTGGTCATGATGATGACGGTGTTCTTGAAGTCCACCACGCGACCCTGCGAGTCGGTCAGGCGACCGTCTTCCAGGATCTGCAGCAGCGAGTTGAACAGGTCGGCATGAGCCTTCTCAACCTCGTCGAACAGGACCACGGAGAAGGGCTTGCGGCGGACCTTCTCGGTCAGCTGGCCGCCCTCATCGTAGCCAACGTAGCCGGGAGGCGCACCGAACAGACGGGAGACGGTGTGCTTCTCCTGGTACTCGGACATATCCAGGGTGATGAGCGAATCCTCATCGCCGAACAGGAACTCGGCAAGAGCCTTGGCAAGCTCGGTCTTACCCACACCGGTCGGGCCGGCGAAGATGAACGAACCACCGGGGCGGCGCGGGTCCTTCAGACCTGCGCGGGTACGGCGGATAGCGCGGGACAGTGCCGCAATAGCGTGCTCCTGGCCGATAACGCGCTTGTGGAGCTCCTGCTCCATGGTCAGCAGGCGGCTGGACTCTTCCTCGGTGATCTTGTAGACCGGAACACCGGTGGAAGCGGCCAGAACCTCAGAAATAACCTCGGGGGTCACGGTGCCGAATGCGTCGCCGCCTTCGCGCCATGCCTTCTCGGCTTCTTCCTTCTCAGCCAGGACCTTCTGCTCCTGATCACGCAGGCCTGCGGCCTTCTCGTAATCCTGGGAGTTGATGGCGTCTTCCTTCTGCTGGCGCAACTTGGCTGCCTTCTCGTCGAGCAGCTTGATTTCCGGGGGTGCGGTCATGCGCTTGATGCGCAGACGTGCGCCCGCCTCGTCAATCAGGTCGACAGCCTTATCCGGCAGGAAGCGGTCAGAGATGTAGCGTGCCGCAAGGTTCACGGCAGTCTCAATGGCCTCGTCGGTAATGGTGACGCGGTGGTGCGCCTCGTACTTATCGCGCACACCCTTGAGGATCTGCACGGCAAGCTCCTGAGAGGGCTCCTCAACCTGAATCGGCTGGAAGCGGCGCTCCAGAGCGGCGTCCTTCTCAATGTGCTTGCGGTACTCGTCCAGGGTGGTTGCACCGATGGTCTGCAGTTCGCCTCGAGCCAGCATGGGCTTGAGGATGGAGGCAGCGTCAATCGCGCCCTCTGCGGCACCTGCACCAACGAGGGTGTGAATCTCGTCAATGAACAGGATGATGTCGCCGCGGGAGCGGATTTCCTTCAGGACCTTCTTCAGGCGCTCTTCGAAGTCACCGCGGTAGCGCGAACCTGCGACCAGGGAGCCGAGGTCCAGGGTGTACAGGTGCTTGTCCTTGAGGGTTTCGGGAACGTCACCGTGCACGATAGCCTGTGCCAGGCCCTCCACGACGGCGGTCTTACCGACGCCGGGCTCACCAATCAGCACGGGGTTGTTCTTGGTACGGCGGGAGAGGACCTGCATGACGCGTTCCATCTCCTTGTGGCGGCCGATGACCGGGTCCAGCTCGCCCTCACGCGCTGCTGCGGTGAGGTTGCGGCCGAACTGATCCAGGATGGTCGAACCCGCGGGAGTGCCTTCGCGAGAGTTACCTGCACCCACGCCGGCGGTTTCCTTATCGCCAGAGTTGTTACCGGGGTAGCCGGAAATCAGGTCCATAACAGCCTGGCGCACGGCAGCGGGCTCAGCGCCCAGCTTGACCAGCACCTGGTTTGCCACGCCCTCGTTTGCACGAACCATGCCCAGCAGGATGTGTTCGGTGCCGATGTAGCCGTGGTTCAGCTGAATAGCCTCGCGCATGGACAGTTCGAGAACCTTCTTCGCACGCGGGGTGAAGGGGATGTGGCCGTTAGGCGCCTGGGGGCCGGGGCCGACGATGTCCTGAACCTGTTCACGTACTGCGTTCAGGGTAACGCCCAATGATTCCAGGGCGCGGGCACCGATGCCTTCGCCCTCGTGAATCAGACCGAGCAGAAGGTGTTCGGTACCGATATAGTTGTGGTTGAGCATGCGTGCCTCTTCCTGGGCAAGCACCACAACGCGCCGAGCTCGATCGGTAAAGCGTTCAAACATTTACGCACTCCTTGCATTTTCCTATTGATACAAGAGTACGTTGAGCGCGGCTGAAAGGGCGGGCTGATGGGCGTCTGTTCGCCATCAAGAGAACAGATGAGCTGTTCCGGGCGTTCTAGGGGCGGTTTAGGCGCGGTTTCGGGGCTTCTGGCGGGGCTCGGGGGCGGTTTTGAGGGGTCTAGCTCACGCAGGTGAGCCTACCTGAAGGTGGATGGGTGCCGCCAGGTCGGTGCTAGCTGTTTTTGTCGGTGCTGACTGCTTCTCCCGAGGCCAGCTGTTTTTGCCGGGGCTGGCTGTTTTTGCGGAGGCAGTCTGTGCAGAGTGTGCGCATATTGCCGTCGGATGTACCGCGGACAGGTGCTACAAGTGGGTTCCGAGGGTCTACGGTGCCGATACGAGGGTTTGCGGGAGGGGCGAACACACAAGAACCCACATAGACCAACACCTAAACCGCTTGTTTCCTGCACATGCATGAATATATTGCAGAAATTTTTAAAAATTTATATGTTTAAGTGAGAAATTTCAATAATTCGCAAAAAATATTTGCCGGACAACACGGTACTTATTTCCCGGATAATTCCCGCCTCATTTCGGTGCCCCATCAAGAGATAATCGTAAGTTCCGATAGCGCCACCGAAGATGCAGGGTCCCTAATTATTCGAAAATTTCAGTCAGTACATTCCAACCTCTTCAATGGAATACTCGACTCAACGACCGCGTGAATATCACAGCGCATATCCCCCGCTTTGAAGAGATTAATGCACCATTACCTTTAGTGTTCCTGCCGATGCATGAAATCTAAATGGGGAGCCTGAACTCGACACCATATTGCGCATCCGATTCTCGGATCTTCCTCCTAATAATTCAGAAGCGGGCATTGGCAAAGGATCAATATGTTTTACATGTAAATAGTTAATTGGGGTAGGTGATATAAAAACACTCCACCCTCCTCAGATATGCAGCGCATATCAAGAAATACCGGAGCACAACTAAAGGCGGATGGTGAGAACACCATCCGCCTTTAGCGTCCGAAGAATTAGAGCCCTAAAGCACCAAACCCTCCGACAGCATGAATACTAAGAGCCTTTAACCCTGAGCCTTCATTGCTTCGTAGTATGCGTCCTGAACATCCTGGTGGATGCGGCCACGGTCAGAAACCTTGTGACCGTTAGCCTTAGCCCATTCGCGGATTGCTGCGGTCTCGGGGTTGCGCTTAACCGGAGCAGCGGTGCCACGGGGAGCACGGGTGCGCTGGGTAGCGGTGCCCTGCACGCGGCGGGACTTCGCTACGAAGGGGCGGATAGCGTCACGCAGGCGAGCTGCGTTTGCGGAGGACAGATCGATTTCGTAGTGAGCGCCGTCCAGGCCAAAACGGATAGTTTCGTCTGCGGGGCCGCCGTCGAGATCGTCTTCAAGGATGATGCGAACCTTCTGTGCCATTGAGGCACCTCCTCATCTGTTGCATATATCCTGTGGAGTAAACTCAAAAGCCTCTATCGGGATTGAGAAAATAATGTGCCGGATATATTTATGTACTAATTTTCTTTCATATAGTAACAGAACTATATTAAAAATTCCGAAAATATTCTGAGCATTGAAACAATGCACCAATCACCCGCAGCGATATATCGCTTCTGTGCATCCCCGCTAAATCTGCACTCGCTACAAGAACATTAAAGTGAAGTTTAGAGTGCAAATACTTTGGATTCTTCCAGACAGCAGACACAGCCCCCAGAGACAAAGACACCTAATAATGCGCCCCGGCGTCCCCGACAATCTGAGCGCAATATAGCGCCCGCACGAGCCTGCACATTAGACCATTCACACCATACATTTCAGCCCTATTCAAAAGCGAAATTCTGCCACCTCTCAACCCCTCATTATTTTCTATGTAACGCGTTCATGCATAAGAGCAGAAACCCCCACCAGAACGAATAGAGCAGCATAAATCAGCACCAGAATAGAACAAAAAAGCACCGAAAAAAGCCCCCGACTTGTGCAAATAAACAGAAAATCCCACCTCGGGAGCTATACACCGTGCAAAAGAGTGCACGCAAAAACGGCGGGTGCCGCAGATACACACCGTATCCGCGGCACCCGCCGCATTATCGCCTCTCAAGGCGAAGCTAAAGCTTAGGCTTCCGGCTTCATCAGGGGGAAGAGAATAGTCTCACGAATACCGGGCTGACGCACCACAGTACCCGGACGCTCCGGATCCTGATCGCCCGCCAGCAGCATAATCAGACGGTCAATGCCCAGACCCAGGCCACCCATCGGGGGTGCACCGTGCTCCAGGGCGCGCAGGAAGTCCTCATCCAGCTCCATCGCCTCATCGTCACCGGCAGCAGCCAGCAGCGACTGAGCGGTCAGGCGCTCACGCTGAATGACCGGGTCAATCAGCTCGGAGAACGCGGTACCGCGCTCCATGCCGCCAATAATCAGGTCCCACGCCTCAATCAGCGGCTCACCGGAACGGTGCGGACGCGCCAGCGGCTGAGCGCTCGGCGGGTAATCGTACACGAAAGTCGGGTTCACCAGGGTCGGCTCAACAATCTCACCGAAGAGCTCGGTCACCAGCTTCTCAGCGTCCCACTTCGGGTCGATGTCCACCTCATGCTTTTCAGCAATCTCACGCAGAACCGAAGCATCAGTCTCGGGGGTGATATCAACGCCCACAGCCTCGGACAGGCCCGGGTACACGCCAACCCACTTCCACTCACCGAACAGGTCGATGGTGCCGTTCTCAGTCTCAATACGCTCAGTACCGACAGCCTTTGCGCAGCTCTGGATAATCTCCTTCATGCGCTCAGCCATCACGAACTGGTCGGCATACGCCTCGTAGCACTCCAGGGTGGTGAACTCGGGGCTGTGGGTCGAATCCACACCCTCGTTGCGGAACACGCGGCCAATCTCGTACACGCGCTCAATACCGCCCACCACTGCGCGCTTGAGCGGCAGCTCGGTCGCAATACGCATGGTCATCGGCTGATCAAAAGCGTTCAGGTGGGTGCGGAACGGGCGAGCAGTCGCGCCACCGTGCACCAGCTGCAGAACGGGGGTCTCAACCTCAATGTAGCCGTGATCCTCCAGCACGCGGCGGACGGTGCGGGTAATCAGGGCGCGCTTCTTCACCAGCTCGCGAGCTTCCTCGCGAACCATCAGGTCCAGGTAACGCTGGCGAACGCGGGTTTCCTCGTTCAGGTCCTTATGCAGAACCGGCATGGGGCGCAGCGCCTTCGACGCCATCTTCCAGTCAGTCACCATAATGGACAGCTCGCCACGGCGAGAAACAATCACGCGGCCGGTCACGAACACGTGGTCACCCAGGTCAACCAGGGACTTCCACTCCGCCAGGGACTCCTCGCCCACCTCAGCCAGCGACAGCATCGCCTGGATGCGCTTACCCTCGGTACCACCCTGCAGGGTCGCAAAGCACAGCTTACCGGTGTTACGGACGAACACCACGCGGCCGCCAACATGCACCACACGGTCAGTCTCGTCGCCAGCCTTCAGCTCCTCAGCAGCCAGCTTCGGATCGTACTCGGCGCGCAGATCCTCAATGTGGTTGGGCTCCACGCGGTTACCCTCAGAATCCAGCAGACCCACCGGGTATGCCTCGCGACCCGACTCGATTAGCTTCGCACGCTTTTCCAGGCGAATCTGCATCTGCTCAGACATATCAGCAATCGCCGGTGCGGCAGTGTGCTCAGTGCTCACAGTGATACCTATCTGTGTAGTGTGTTGGGGACTCTTCTAAACGAACGAACGCTTAGCGCAGGTCCATGTTGTCAATCAGGCGGGTCGGGCCAACGAACGCAGCAACCAGTGCCAGCACTCGCTCCGACTCCTCAGTCGGCTCACCGAAAGTCATCGGGTCGACCAGTTCCAGGTAGTCAAGGCGTACACCCGGAGTGGAGTTGATACGCTCACGCGCACCGTCCAAATCAATCTCGTGGAAGCCACGGTTCAGCGAATTCTCACGCAGCATCGCCAGGGTGCGGGACAGCACCAGGGCAGACTCGCGCTCCTCATCCGACAGGTAGCCATTACGCGAAGACAGCGCCAGACCGTTATCGTCGCGAACAATCGCCACAGGGCGCATGGTCACGTCGTGGTTGAAATCGTGCACCATACGCTGAATCAGGATGTACTGCTGTGCGTCCTTCTGACCGAAGTACGCATTCACCGGGTGGTTACCGGCTGCGGGGCGAATAATGTTGAAGAACTTATTGACCACGGCCAGCACGCCATCAAAGTGGCCCGGACGGGTCGCACCCTCAAACTTGGTGCCCAGCTCACCGCTCGAAATGCGGATGAGCGGGTCACCATCGGGATACATTTCCTCCACAGAAGGTGCGAAGATGATGCTCACGCCGGCGGCACCAGCCAGGGCAGCGTCTGCCTCCAGGGTGCGCGGGTATGCTTCGTAATCCTCGCCGGGGCCAAACTGCAGCGGGTTCACAAAAATGGAGGCGACCACTACATCATTCTGTTCAGTGGCGCGACGCAACAGGGTTGCGTGGCCGTCGTGCAGGGCGCCCATGGTGGGCACGTAGCCCAGGGATGCGTTCGTGTACTGAACTGCGGTGCCGTTCTGCTCCGCCTCCTGGCGGGCTGCCCGGTCCAGTTCTTCCTGCGCTGCGGCAAGGGATTCGGTGATTGCCGTGCGGAAATCCGCAATGGTGGTCACGACTCGGGGCATCGAAGTCTCAGTCATGACGAGAACTCCTTGTTTTCGGGGGCTGAATCATCAATATCGCCGGGGTGGTTGCGGTCCGAAGACTCACCCAGCAGATTCTCAATTCGTCCCAGTTGTTCATCGTTTAACAAACCTCTATTATGCGCTCTTTTTGCGGTTGCGTGTGCCAGAGCGGCATAAGAGTCTGTAATATCACCTGTTTTCTCATGCTCTGAGTACTCATTCAGAGCCTGAAGGTGAGCCTTCACGGTGCCTGCGTCTCCGCGTGCCACGGGCCCGGTGAGAGCACCCTCACCGCTGGCGAGCGCATTGTCCACGGCGGCTCGCACGAGCGGCCCCATGTAGCGTGCCGGGTCCTCAATACCGATAGAGGCGAGCATCTGCTGGGACTGACCCAGGATGGTCACGAGGTGGTTCGCGGCGTGCGCTAAAGCTGCATGGTAGAGCGCTCGGTCAGCCTCGGCAACGTGCACGGGTTCGCCGCCCATCTCCACCACGAGTGCCTGAGCAATCGGGATGAACGGTGCAGGCCCGGTCACGGCGAAGCAGGTGCCGTTCAGACGCTGCAGGTCCACGGACATGCCGGTAAACGTCATGGCGGGGTGAATCGCCAAACCGATAGCGCCCAGCGCGGTCGCCGGTGCGAGAACCTCGGTGCCGTGACGGCCGGAGGTGTGCACCAGAATCTGACCGGCGGTAATACTTCCCGAGGACGCCAGGTAGGTGACAAGACCCGGCAGCTCATCATCGGGAACCGCAAGAATCAGCAATTCGCTACGCTCAGCAATCTGCTCCACCGGTAGCAGCGGCACATCGGGAAGCAGCATCGCGGCGCGCTCCTGAGAAGCCTCAGACACCGCGTGAACACCCACAATAGTGTGCTCGCAGGCGCGCAAAGCCGCACCGAGGACGGATCCGACCCTCCCGGCGGAAATAATTCCAATGCCCAAACGCGCAGGTTTTGAATGCTGTATCACGGCTTTAAGTATATTCTCCCTTTCACGCCGACCCTGCCGCCGGTGTCACGAAGAACACTGACGGCAGGGCGCGACCTGTAGTTTTGCTGCCCGCTTAGCTGGCTGGTTAGCTAGTTGGCGGGCTGGCTTAGGGACGTCCGCTCAGTACCGGCTCAGGTACGCGGTAGTAGGGCTCAATGCCCTCCAGCCGAACCGTCATCAACCAGACCAGGTCCTCGCAGACACGCGGCGGCAAGTGCATCATGAGCGTGCGCACCGGGCCGGGCACCGTACCGAAATGCACGCTCGCGCATCCGAAGGCACGCTGCAGCGGACCCTGACCCCTGCTCACGCTCAGCACACGGCTGACCGGCACAATCGACAGCGTACGGATAAAGTAGCCGCCACGAATCAGCAGCAGGTCGCCCCGCGTATGCTCGCCAACGCTCGAACGTGCCGCATCAGAATCAATGCGGGTGCTCGCCTGCACCGAACCGGCAGTGTAACCGACCGTGGTCACGCCGTTACGCTTCCAGGTGAGCAGGTCCATCCAGCGCGCCGACGAAGGGGTCACAATCATTGCCGGAACCTGCGGCGTCTGACGCTTCAGCGAACCATCGGCGGTATCCAGCAGCACCTGCGCCTGCCCCTCATCCAGGGCGGGCAACAGCAGACGCAACACCATCAGCGTCTCCTGTTTGTTGCCGACCGGCAGGGCAACGTTGCGGGTCACCAGCTTCTGGTTGTCGTTCTTCTCAATACCGATACCGGCAATGGTCATCTTGATGCGGTACCAGCCGAATGCACGCCACAGGATGGACTGCTCCACGGCGAGTGCCTGAATACGCTCAACCATCACGTTCTGGGTGTGCGTGCCGGTGAAACCGTACCGCAGGGTCACGCCACCCTGACCGCTGGGGGTGATTTTGAAGTTCGCGGCACCGTCAAAACGCGCCCACAACGTACCCAAGTAACCGAGCAGCGGTACGAAGGTGCCGGGTAGCAACGCCATGAAAATCAGGAACGGACTCTCGCCATCCATGATCGCGGCAATGACCGCGGCACCAACCATGAGGGCCACGGCGGGCACCAGCCACACCAGATGCTCCAGCATGATGGAGGCAATCAGACGCATATTCGAGATGCGGAAAATCGGCGGCTGCGAGGGGTCGGCCGCGACCGGCATCGGCATGCGAGCGCCGCGGCGGGATGCGCCGGGCTGCTGGATGCCCTGCTCGGGTGCAGGCTGCGAGTAGCCGCCCTGCTGAGGCGCCGCCTGCTGATGAGCGGGCTGGGCGCCGTCCTGCGCGGGCGCACCATAAGATGCCTCATAGGGCGCACCATAGGAGGCCTCGTACGGCTGATGCAACTGATCTGCATCCGGCATGCGCTCCGCCGAAATCTGCATGCTCTCGGGCAGCACGTCGACCGGGCGGCCCGCCGCCTCCGAACGCAACAGGTTGATGCTCGCCATCGCGGTACGGCGCAGAACCTCCGCCTTGCGGGCGGAAACGTACTTGATGTGCAGCGCCTCCGAAGAGCCGTCAGCCACCTCAAAACGAAGCTCCGACACACCCAGCAGGCGCGCCACCAGAGGACGCGAAATGTCCACGCTCTGCACGCTCTCCAGGCGAATCGTGCGGTTCTTCTTGAACAGAAAACCGCTACGGCGGTGAATCGCCAAATCGTCCAGGCTGTAGCGGGTAAACCACCAATCAATCGAGCCGCCAACCAGAATCAGCATGAGCACACCGAAGCCGATGAGCTGCGAGTACGTCGCACTGAAATAGCTGCTGTTCTCGTCGAATGCCTGCGTCAGGCGCGCGCCCCACTCGTTCGGCGGGGTGGTCAGAATATTCAGGATGATGCTCTGGAAGAAGCCAAACGCCAGCAGAATAACGAACCAGAGGTTCATGATGAACGTGCGAATATCGGCACGCCACCACTTCTGCTCCTGCGGCACCTGAGACGCAGGAGGCTGCGGCACGGGGTTAACCGGAACCGGGATACTCATTAGAGTGCCGCCATTCGCTCATCGGCGCGGCGCACCAGATCCGCGCGCAACTCCTCCGCCACATTCAGCGGAATACCGAACAGCACCATCGTGCCGGTGGTCGTACCCGCGGTGCGCACCGTCAGGCGGGCAACACCGCACATGCGCTCCAGCGGGCCCGAATCCACATCAACATACTGGATGCGACCGTACGGCATAGAGCTCATCGAACGGAACACGATACCGCGGCGAGCCATCAGGTGATTCGACTCCAGGGCGTAACCAAGCGCGCGAGTACGGCGCGGAGTGGTCAGAATCCACCACAGACCCCACAGACCAAACACCGCAATCACAGCCAGGCCGACGATGCGTAGCGCCTCCGGACCGCCGAAGAACGCACCCGCACAATACAAGGCAACGCCCGCAAGAATCGGGAGCGCCAGGGCGGAAAGAGTGTGAACAAAACGAACCGTCAGGTAGCGGGAGGCGGCGGGCACCCACTGCGGCTCCGGCACAGATTGCGCAGGAACCGGCTGGGAGCTTACCGGCTGCGCGGGCTGAGCGGGCACCTGCTGAGAAGGCACCTGCTGAGGCGCGTTCGGGTACGCGGCAGCCGGCGGAACCTGCTGACCGTACTGTGCTTGCTGTCCATACTGCGCCTGCTGGTCATGCTGGGTTTGCTGTCCATGCTGGGCACCAGGCTGACCGTAAGCCGCCTGCTGGTACTGCCCATACTGGTTCTGCCCGTACTGACCCTGCTGACCGGGCTGACTCTGCCCATACTGACCGTATTGGCCGTTCTGAGCGTCCTGCCCGTACCGACCATTTGGCGAATAACTATTCTGGTTAGGAGCCGACATAGGTTCCTCCCTCTCGCGGCTTTACAGCACCGGAAGAGGAGGCCGCATCCTCATCATCCTCCGGCGGAATACGACAACAATGCTGAGCCCACAGGCCAGCAATCAGCAGGGCAACACTGCCCACACAATTAACAAGAACCTCCCAAAAGACCACCGAAAAACCGCGCACAGACACCATCGCCACATGGTAGCCAAGAATCGCAGCGCACCAGCCCGTCAACAGGGCACCGGTCATGATAGAACCCTGCGCATACGCCACCGCACGCGCCGCAAGAATCGGGCCCATATGGGGTACCTTCTCACGCGTCTGAATACGACGATAACGAGCCACCTGCACACCCAGCCACACGGCGCCCGCCGCAACCAGCAGGCACACCGCGCCGAGCATCCACGAGAAATTCAGCTCGCCAAAACCGGCGCCAATCATCACGGAATTCACCATAAGAGCGACCGCGGCAGCGCACACCGCCGCCACAATAATCGCCCGATAGCTCAGGGGCTTCATGGTGTTTCCTTTCGGTAGGTTCCTCTACCTTCCAGAGTGCCACATTTAAGGCTGATCAGGTACCTTCATCTCACGCATATAGCTGATAGCGTCTTCATCCGCCCCAAGCAGCGTGCGGGACAGTTCCGCAACGCTCACGACCTCGCGGCTCAGCGGCGCAGGAACCTCATCCGGCCGTTCCCCCGAAGGCTCCGCACGCCGGGTCACCGTCAGGTACGCCTGCGGGTCCATCTGCGCCCACGGCACCAGCACAAAAGCACGCTCCTGCGCCCGCGGATGCGGCAAAGTCAGCACCGGATCCTCAGAGATCACGCCGTCATAGTCAATCACGTCAATATCGAGGGTGCGCGGACCCCAACGCACCAGGCGCTCACGGTGATGCGCCGCCTCCACTGCGTTACACAGCTTCAGCAGCTCGTAGGCGCCCAGGTCAGTGGTCACCTCAATGACCGCGTTCACGAAATCCGGCTGACCCGCCGGGCCACCCACCGGGGCGGTACGGTACAACCCGGAGGCGCGCATCAGCTGCACGCCGCCCGCCACCAGGTCGGCGACGGCACGCTCCAGGGTGTCTTCGCTTTCGCCCAGGTTCGAGCCCAGCGCAAGCACCGCGCGGTGTGCATATTTTGCCCTACCCGCCACTAGCGGCCGCCCTCAGCGGCACGTTCGCGGAACACGCTCACCGCAACGTTACCGAACGGCAACTCAATCGGCGCCTGCGGCTTCGACACGGTAATCTCCACCGCCTCAACGTACTCAAACATCGCGAGAATACCCTCGGCAATGTTCACGGCAAGGGTCTCAATCAGATCCAGCGAACTATTCGTAATGTGGCGGTGAATCAGGTCAACCACGAGCGCATAGTTCGTGGTCTTCGTCAGGTCATCCGTAGCGGCTGCGGCGGAAAAATCGCTGTACAGGGTCGCGTCCACGACGAAGGGCTGACCGTCGCGCTTCTCAAAATCGAGCACGCCGTGGTAGCCCTTAGCGGTAATGCCGGTGAGGGTGATGCGGTCGTGGCGTGCGTAATCTGCCTGGGTCATTGGGGTCTCCTAAAAAGTATTCGGGTAATCGGCGAGCGAGGTTTAGCTGACAGAACGCAACGCGGAGGCGACCGTCACCGCATCCACGCTGGCGGGCACGTCATGCACGCGCACCGCCCACACGCCGCGCGCCGCCACCAGGGCGGTCACCGCCGCGGAGGCTGCCGCACGGTGCTCAGCCGGGCGCGGCTCCGACAGCGACTGCCACAGTTCGCGTTCCGCCTCGCCCGCATCGGTTGCGGTGAAGCCGCTCGCGTTCAGGCGCTCAGCCAGCGCCATATCCGCCGCCGTGAGGGCGTTCGCGATAAAACGCTTGCGGGAACCAGCAATGAGCAGGCGGTGGCCCAAGCCCTGTAGCTCGTCAAGGGCGGCGAGCAGCTCCCAGTCCTGCATGCCGCCCTTCGCAAAGCCCAGACCCAGGTCAAGAATCAGGTTCTGCGGCAGCACACCGGCGGCAAGGAAACGCTCACGCAGATCGGTCAGCTCCTCCACAACCTCGGTGACCACGCCGCGCGGGTACTCCGCCAGGCTGTCCATGGTCTGGGAGGTGCCGCGGGCGTGCATGAGGATGTACGGCACCTGCAGTTC
>ERZ1674176.175-NODE-175-length-15612-cov-24.681751_pt1 | contig 15612 bp, 15 predicted proteins | sample MGYA00581288_ERZ1674176 | MGnify/ENA primary metagenome ERZ1674176 (study PRJEB41354, sample SAMEA4873327) | human saliva metagenome | biome: human-associated habitat [ENVO:00009003]; feature: mouth environment [ENVO:08000002]; material: saliva material...
GGAGGTCCCAGTCGTTGTGTACGTTCTCAGTCATTGTTCACCCGTGTTCGTTATAAGAGTTGTGGCGTGCTGGATGCGGGCGTCCGGGCGATGCGTATGAGGCAGGGTCGGGCGTGCATTTCAGCACGTGTAGCCATTACTTGTTCTTTGACCGTATCACTTATGGGTTGGTGGCGCAGGGTAGGGGTTCCTTGCTTCTCATTCAACGAACAGCGCGGTCGGGGCAGCGCTACAACCCATCACGCTGACTCACTCTATAGGCCGCGGTAGACTTCTCGCCGATGACCGACCCGGAAAACCTCAACAACAACCGCGCCGTTATCAATGGTGTATAGAATGCGGTAATTTCCTACTCGCGCCCTGTACCCTTCTTCGCCCTGTAGCTTCTTGACTCCCGCCATATAGGGGTCATCACCAAGGGACCGGAGGCAGGCGATAATTTTCTCAAAGACAGCCCGGTCTTCTCGTTGGATTTTCTTCAATTCTTTCGCTGCTTTGCGCGTCAATTCGACCCGGTACGCGGGGTTTGAGACATGGTTTGCAGTCATCTGCACCCTTCAGGCAGAGCTCTAAATCTTAACCTCAACCTTAGCAGAAAAAGTGTACACTTTTTACACACTTTACATTGTTGTACTATGTAAGTAGCTCCCCTGGATAGAATCTGCACAGGAACTATCCTCGGAGCTAACGCATCAACCCCAGAAAGGAACCAGTCATGACTGTCACCACTCACCGGACTCGTTCCAATGTCACGACTCTTAAAGAACTCCGCGACAACCTCGGAACCAAAGTCAACGAAGCCGTGTTCTCCGGCGAACGTCCCCTCATCAGCCGCAACGGAAAGACTGTTGCCGCGCTCATCTCCTACGAAGATTTGAAGCTGCTGGAAGAGTACGAAGAGCTCCTCGACATTGAGGCTCTTCGCAAGGCGCGCGCCGAAGATGATGGCTACCGCATCGGCCTCGACGAGTTCCTCGCAGAGAACCCTGCAGACTAGTCTTTCAACGCATATTGCGAGGCGGGCGGCACCTCCACCAGGGAGGGGCCGCCCGCCTCATTCATGCCTAAAACCGCAGGGTTTAACGCCCGCGTGCGGAGGGGTAGATGCTACCGTCCATCACGCCGCGCTCCACCTGCTCCAGGCTCACGCCGCGGGTTTCCGGCAGGTTGCGGAACATCAGCAACGCAATGATCACGTTCACCACGGCAAAGCCGATGAAGGAGCCGGTCAGACCGACCGCACCCAGAATCACGGGGAACACGAGCGACAGGGTACCGTTCATCATCCAGCCGCTAAACGCCGAAATACCCATGCCCGCCGCACGCACGCGTAGCGGGAACAGCTCACTCATAATCACCCAGGTAGACACGTTCAGGCAGGTCTGCATCGCACCCACAAAGCAGACAATAAGCACCAGCAGAATCCAGGGACGCGCCGCGTTATCGGCGGGCAGAAGCATGGATGCGCCCGCAATCAGCACGTGGAAGAACGCGGTCGAGCTGTAGCCGGTAATGACCATGACGCGGCGCGGCACGCGGTCCATCAGGCGCAGCGACAGGATGGAGCCGAGCACCGAAATCGTGCCGGGCGCAATGTTCGCAATCAGTGCCGCGGATTCGCTGAAACCGGCCTCCTTGAGCACCTTAATGCCGTAGTACATGATCGAGTTGATGCCGGTCAGCTGCTGGCCCGCGCCAACGAGAATACCGACGAGCAGGATGCGCACGAACCAGCCGCGCACGCCCACGTTTTCTTTATCGGTGGCGCTGTTTCGGGAGGCGCGCGCCTCCTCCTGCAGGGTGCGCTCAATGTCGGCAATTTCGGCCTCGGCACGCTCGGTGGAGCGGATGCGCTTCATCACCTCAAGCGCCTGCTCACGCTTGCCAACGCGCAGCAGCCAGCGCGGCGACTCGGGCACTCGCAGCATACCGACGAACAGGCCGATGGCGGGCAGGGTGCAGATGGCGAACATCCAGCGCCACACGCCGTCGTGCTCGCCCCACAGGTTACCGATGAGGGCGTTCACGATGAACGCGGCGAGCTGACCGCCCACGACCATGAGCTCGTTGCGGCCGGAGAGGGAACCACGAATTTCGTAGGGTGCGAGCTCTGCGAGGAATACGGGCACCACGGCGGAGGCGCCACCGACCGCCAGGCCGAGCAGGGTTCGTCCAGTGATGAGCACGGCGACGTTGGGTGCAAACACGCAGGTCAGGGCGCCAATGAAGAAGATGGTGGACAACCCAATGATGGTGGTTCGGCGGCCGAACCGGTCAGAGATGCGGCCGCATCCGAGCGCGCCAATAGCGGCGGCGAAAGCGAGCGATCCGGTGACCCAGCCTTGGGCGGTGGAGTCCATACCGAGTTCGCGGCTCATGGGTTCGAGCGCGCCGTTGATCACTCCGGTGTCGTAGCCGAAGAGCAGACCGCCGAAGGTGGCGATGAGTGCAATGATGCCGAGGTATCGGCTGTGCTTCCCGGTGCCCAGAGGGGGCAGGGTGGAGGCGGTGCGCTGTGCGCTCATGGTGTCCTTTGGTGTGCCGGTGTCGGGTGGTTGCGCCGGGTTGGTTCCAGGCGGCAGGGGTGGGTACATAGATGAGGTGAGGTGCGTCAGGTTAGACGCACCTCACCTAATCCTAGCGAAAACGTTCGGCGGGTGATATTTATTTCTCACCGCGAACATTTTTCAGCGTATTTTACGGCCGCCAGTTGCGACCGTTTGGCTGCCCTTCGAGAGGGAGCCCGCGTTTAGAACAGCGCGACCTTCTCGGGTGCCGGGAAGATGGCGTCTAGGGCGGCGAGGTCCTCAGCGTCGAAGCGCAGGCAGGCAGCCTGTGCGTTGGCGCGTACCTGTTCGGCGCTGGTTGCACCAGCAATGACGGAGGTGACCGGCGACTGCTGTGCGAGCCAGGAGAACGCCGCCTGCACCTCGGTGATGCCGCGTTCGGTGCAGAAGGTGTGGAAGGCTTCGAGCTGGTCCCAGTTGGCGGCGTCGAGCACGTTCTTCTTGGAGTGGGACAGACGCGAACCGGCGGGAATGTTGTCGCGGCGGTACTTGCCGGTCAGCAGTCCGTTAGCGAGCGGGAAGTACGGCAGCACACCCATGCCGAAGTGCTGTGCGGCGGGCAGGATTTCTAGTTCTGCGCGGCGGTCGATCAGGTTGTAGTGGTTTTCTGCGACGATGAACCGTTCGGTGCCGAGTTCATGGGCGCAGTGTTCGGCGTGGGCGAGCTGCCAGCCGGAGAAGTTGGAGTGGCCCAGGTAGCGGACTTTGCCGTCGCGTACGAGCTGGTCGAGGGCGCTGAGGGTTTCTTCAATGGGGGTGTTGGGGTCGGGGCTGTGGTAGAAGTACAGGTCAATGTAGTCGGTGCCGAGGCGGCGGAGGGACCCTTCGACGGCGCGCATGATGTAGCGGCGGGATCCGCGGGCGTTGCGGTCGTTGCCGTTGAGGTCGCCGACGGGCAGACCGAATTTGGTGACGATGGTCAGTTCGTCGCGGTCGAGGCCGAGCTGGGTAAGGGCGGTGCCGAACATGGTTTCTGAGAGGCCGGGTTCGGCGCCGTAGAGGTCGGCGATGTCGAAGAAGCTGATGCCGGCGTCGACTGCGGCGGCGATGACTTCGTTGGTGCCTTCTTGGGTGCGGGTGGGGGTGCCGGGGCGGCCGAGGTTGTTGCAGCCGATGCCGACGCTGGGTACGACGAGGCCGGAGTTGCCGAGCCTGCGGTAGACGGGAGATTCAATACGTTCCATGCTTTTAACTCTACGTTGTGCGGGTATGTTGCAAGGTTATTTCCCCTCCAGTTGGGAGGCGAAGAGCTTCCTGAAGCGTGATGTAGGGTCGGTCGTTAGGTCCCGGTAGGTTCCTTGCTCCACCACACACCCACCATCCAACACCACCACAGAATCAACACCACGCAACGTCCACGCACGATGAGACACCAACACCACCAAACGCCCAACAGCAGCCACCTTCAACCGAGCAAAAATCTCCTCCTCAGTCTCAGCATCCACAGCACTAGTCGGCTCATCCAACACCCACACCGGCGCATCCCGAAGAACCACACGCGCCAACGCCAAACGCTGCCACTGACCACCCGAAAGACCAACACCACCAAACGACTCACCCAACTGAGCATCCAAACCACCCTCAAGACCACGCACAAAATCATCAGCACAAGCCACCGACAAAGCCGACCACAAATCAGCATCACCAAGACGCTCAACAGCCTCCTGCGGCAAACCCAGAAGAAGATTTTCACGCACAGTCAGTTCATAACGGCCGTAGTCTTGACTCACCAAACCAACATTTGCCAACATGTTGTATTTACTCTCAGAAGAAGCACCCTTATACGTTATGCTCCCCTGGGCAATTGGTGTAATTCCAAGAATTGCATTTATTAGCGTTGTTTTTCCCGCGCCCGAGGCACCAACTACTGCAATCATTTGATTATTCATCAGCTCAAGATTAATATCTTTAAGCGCAAAAGACGACGCGCCCTCATACTGAACGGATACATCTTTGCATATAATTTTTGAAATATTTTCACGGTTAGGGTTAGAAGTTTTTATCTCAGAAGCATGGTCGTAAGTATCAGAGTCGCATACCCTTCGGAATTGCTGAACAGATAATGCTCCATTAATAATCTGGCCGAATGAATATCCCACCTCTTGGGTCGCGTTAACACAGGCAATGATTCCAATCAGCGATCCGGCCACATACGATATATCGGCGCCTGAATCCACAAGGAAGTACAGGGACGCAAAAAGTAAGACAGAGCAGAGTAGCCCTGCAACTATGGAGATGATTCCTCTAACACTTTCAAGGCTCAATTCCCTACCGGCTGCCCGGCGTCGCCAGGACGCTACGCGTTGCGAGAAAAATCGGGAGGCTCTCATGAGGTGAAGTTCTTGGGCTCGACTCTGAGCCATCAGATTGTCTAGATAGTAGTTCTCTGCCCGATAATCCTCGTACATTAGGGTGTAGATAGCGTAATCACGTTTAGCGAGAATCACCATTGCAATAGATAGGGGTAGTGAACACAGTGCCGCAAAAATTGCTGCCACAATGCTGACGTTCGCGATATTAAGACAGAGAAGTAACACCATTGCGAAGGCACTCACCAGTGTCATAACTGACATGGTGTGAACCTGCAATTCCTGTTTCGATATTGCCTCTCTAGCAGCACGTATATCTTCCTGTGATTTTGTGCTACTTATATCAGATAACGGAAATGTAGATAACCTGTTATTTAACATGCAGTGAACCCGATAATTCACCTTTGATTTGAGGATGAGCATGTTACTTATGACCCAGCGTTTAGCAATGATATTAATTCCAACGACAAGGGCAAGAGCAACAATATAAATCCATGCTGTGCCACCATTTGAACCGCTCAAGGCTGATACTGTATTACCGATCAGCAGGGACTGGCTCAGGGGAATGCAGGCTATGACGGCTAGCGATAGGGCGACGCTCACTAGGGTCCCAGGACAGGTTTTCCAGGCTAGGCGGAAGGACCAGAGTATAGAAGAAAATAGCTTTTTCATTCTCACCACGCTCACAAAGTCGTATTGAACTCATCTTTGAGCCCTACAACTCCTCGATGAGCAGTTAATGAAGCACGGCTGTACTTTGCTAACTAACTCTACTCTTCAATGAAATATAAAACACACATATTCGTGCGTGTCCAAGAATATTAAGCAGGCGTATCTGTGATATTTTCAGGCATCCAGGGGTCAGCCGACAGCTCTACCCGCAACGCCCCCAGCACCCTTCGTCATAGTCAGTCATATTAAGTTCATATTTCGCCCCCGATGTCATGTCCAGAAATATTAGGACATCAACCGCCGCATCCCTTGCGCCCCCTCGGAGGCAGTGGGTAGAGTGAAAGCGTTATCTATCAAGAGCGACCGAGAGATCTGGCTCGTCGACGTCGCAGCAACCTCGCCAGTATCCCCCACCGTCACGGTGCAGGGTACGGACAAGGTGCTCCCGCCAGAACCGATAGAGAAGAATACCCTTCGGCACCCCTTGATGATGCGCACCCGTAAACCGGTGGCGCGCATCCTGCAGAAGAATTCGCGCACCCTCCCGGTGCGTATCTATCGGGTGAACACGAAGGATGGTTATGACGACAGTTCACCCGGCTCTTTCTTTTGAGCTGTTCCCTCCGCGCTCACACGCGAGCTGTGAGTCGCTGATTCGCACCATTGCGGAGCTTGAGGGTACCAACCCCGACTACGTTTCGGTCACCTACTCCGGTGACGCGAAGCGCCGTCAGAAGACGCTGGCGCTGCTCGACCACCTGGTGCATGAAACCTCCCTCACCCCGCTGGCTCACCTGATTTGTGCGGGCCACTCGGTGCACGAGCTGGAGCGTGCAGTCCGTCTGATTCTGGGTCTGGGCGTGCGCGGCTTCCTGGCGCTACGCGGTGACGTGCAGGAGGGTCAGGTTTCTGAACTTCCTTTCGCCCGCTACCTGGTGGAGCTGATTCGCCGTGTTGAGCGTGAAGATTTCGCCCACCTGGCGGCTGGCAAGGTGTCCATCGGTGTGGCGGCGTACCCGCAGAAGCACCCGGAGTCCGCATCCCTGCTGCAGGATATTGAGATTCTGCTGTCGAAGCAGCGCGCCGGCGCGGATTTCGCTATCACCCAGGTGTTCTTCGAGGATGAGCGCTACAGTGCCCTGGTCGATTCGGCTCGCCTGGCGGGTGTGGATATTCCGATTATTCCGGGCATCATGCCGGTGACCTCCCTGAAGCGCCTGCGGAACCTCTGCCAGATGGCGGGCATGTCGGTTCCGGCGGACCTCGCGTACGCCCTGGAGACGGCAACCAGCAGCGCAGAGCTGCACCGCATCGGCGTGGACTACGCGCTGAACCAGTGCCGCACCGTGATGGATGCGGGCGCACCGGGCTTGCACTTCTTCACCTTCAACGAGCATGCCGCGGTGCTGGACGTTCTGGACCAGCTGGACCTGCCCCGATACAGCAACCGTTTCTCCCAGCCCCTGAGCGAGCTGGAATTCGCCTAAACGCGACCTGCTCCACCCGGCGCGGATGCGCCACCCAAGTTTCCCCCAAAGTACCCCGGGAGCGTCCCGCGGATCTCGGCCCCATCGACGGGGCCGGCAGGGCCCGCTGATTCTCCCAGTTCTATCCCCAGTAAAGGAAAAAATTATTATGTCGAACACCGCATTCCCCGCCGCCACCATTGTTGGCTACCCCCGCGTGGGCCGCTTCCGCGAGCTGAAGAAGGCTCAGGAGGCTTTCTGGAAGGGCAAGGCAACCCTGCAGGAGCTGCAGGACACCGCCGCTGACGTGCAGCGCACCTACTTCGAGCGCGTGACCGCCGCCGGTCTGAAGGCTGATAACTACTCGATTCCGGCAACCTTCTCCTACTACGACCAGGTGCTTGACGTGGTTCGCCTGTTCACCCTGGTTCCCGAGCGTCTGGCTGAGGCTAAGGATGCACGCGGCCTGCTGGATCTGCCCGGCTACTTCGCACTGGCGCGCGGTACCGAGACCCTGCCTCCTCTGGAGATGACCAAGTGGTTCGACACCAACTACCACTACCTGGTACCCGAGATTGGTGCCGGTACCGAGATTAAGCTGAACCTTGAGGCTATTGACGAGCAGCTCGAGGTAGCAAAGCAGGCTGGCGTGAAGGTTCGCCCGCAGATTGTTGGCCCGCTGACCCTGCTGCTGGGTGCTAAGGCTGAGCAGGGTTCCGCTGAGGACTTCTCCCCCGTTGACCGTCTGGATGAGTTCGTTGCCGCGTACGCTCAGGTGCTGGAGCAGCTGGCTGAGCGCGGTGTTGAGTGGGTTCAGCTGGACGAGCCGGGCCTGACCGTGGACCGTGCCGACAACGCGAAGGTTGCGCAGCTGGCTGAGCGCACCTACCGTGCCCTGGCTGCTGGCGAGAAGCGCCCGCAGATTCTGGTGACCAGCCCCTACGGTTCCCTGCGTGAGAACCTGCCGGCACTGCTGGGTACCGGCATTGAGGCTCTGCACCTTGACCTGGTGCACGGCGTGTACTCGAAGGCTGAGCTGGAGTCTGTTTCTGCCGCTGGTGTGCACCTGGTTGCCGGTGTTGTGAACGGCCGTAACGTGTGGCGTGCCGATGTTCGCGCCGCTCTGAAGACCCTGGAGGCGCTGCCCGGCGCATCCGAGGGTGCCGTGTCGGTGTCCTCCTCGACCTCCCTGCAGCACGTGCCGCACGACTTGGCTCTGGAAGACCCCGCCGAGGTTCCCGTGGACGGCCTGGCGTTCGCAGATCAGAAGGTCGCCGAGATTGCTCTGCTGGCTCGTGGCCTGGCTGAGGGTGAGGCCGCTGTTGAGCCGGAGCTGAAGGCTGCTGATGAGGCGCTGGCTCGCTTCGCCGCTGACCCGCGCAAGCACAACGACGAGATTCGTGCCCGCGCCGCAGCTGTGACTCCCGAGGACTTCGACCGCCCGACCATTGACGTTCGCCGTGAGGCTCAGGCTGACCTGAACCTGCCGAAGCTGCCGACCACCACCATCGGTTCCTTCCCGCAGACCGCTGAGATTCGCCGCCGCCGTGCGGAGGCTCGTGCGGGCAAGATTTCCGCTGAGGAGCTGAACGGCTTCCTGCGTGACGAGATTGCCTCGGTTATCGCACTGCAGGAGGAGCTGGGCCTGGACGTGCTGGTTCACGGTGAGGCCGAGCGTAACGACATGGTTCAGTACTTCGCCGAGAACTTCGACGGTTTCGCAACCACCCGCCACGGCTGGGTTCAGTCCTACGGTTCGCGTTGCACCCGCCCCTCGATCCTGTTCGGTGACGTGAAGCGTCACGGTGAGGGCCTGCGCGGTGAGGCGTTCACCGTTCCGTGGAGCTCCCACGCACAGTCGCTGAGCGACAAGCCCGTCAAGGGCATGCTCACCGGCCCGGTGACGATTCTGGCGTGGTCCTTCGTGCGTGACGACCAGCCGCGCCGCGAGACCGCTAACCAGGTTGCTCTGGCTCTTGCCGACGAGATTGCTGACCTGGAGCAGGCAGGCATCCGCATCATTCAGGTGGATGAGCCGGCTCTGCGTGAGCTGCTGCCCCTGCGCCGCGATGAGCAGCCGCAGTACCTGGACTGGTCGGTGAACTCCTTCCGCCTGGCAACCAGCGCGGTGAAGGATTCCACTCAGATTCACACCCACCTGTGCTACTCGGAGTTCAACGAGATTATCGACTCGATTAACGCTCTGAACGCTGACGTGACCAGCATTGAGGCGGCTCGTTCGCACATGGAGCTGCTGGCTGATATTCCGGAGAGCTTCGTTTCCGGTCTGGGCCCGGGCGTGTGGGACATCCACTCCCCGCGTGTTCCTTCGCAGGAGGAGATTGAGTCCCTGCTGAAGGCTGCGATTGGTTACGGCACTATTGCTGACCTGTGGGTGAACCCTGACTGCGGTCTGAAGACTCGTGATTACGAGGAGACCAAGCAGTCTCTGCGTCACCTGGTGGATGCCACCAAGGCGATTCGCGCATCCCTCTAGGAGGCGCCTATTGGTTCCGCTGCCTGCTGCGGGTTGACCGGATGATGGTTTGCTCGCGGTAACCTGCGGCAGGTGGCGGCTGTTCGGCTTCGTGCCGGTATGCGTACCGACTGTATGCCGAGCTTTTGGGGATAGATAACAGGCCCGCCCGTACGGTTTTTCTTCTGCACCGTGCGGGCGGGCTTTCTGCATCCTGGAAGTGCTACCGCCCTCTCTACCAACCGCGTAGCCCGCTGAGGAGCGGCAAAATGCCCCTGAGAAGCACCTGTACCGGTGCGCCAGCATCTGACGGCGTGCCGGTCATCCTGTGGCTTGCGGGCGTAAGAACATAGAATGGAACCATGACTACTAACTCTGGAATCACTAAAGAATGGGTGGATGAAACCGTCAAGCCGGGCGACGATTTCTTCCGCCACGTCAACGGTAAGTGGCTTGCTACCCACGAAATCCCGGCGGACCGCCCCAAGGACGGCGGCCTGTACACCCTCCGCGATAACGCAGAGAAGCACGTGCGTGAGCTGGTGGAGAAGATTGCGAAGGAGCAGCCGGAGTCCCGTATTGGCGCACTCTACAACTCCTTCATGGATGTTGAGAAGATTGAGGCGGACGGCCTGGAGCCGCTGCTGAAGGAAATCGCCCCGATTCTGAACTCGGCAACCCCCTCCCACCTGGCTGTGACCCTGGCGCTGCTGTCTCGTGCGGGTCTGCCGCAGCTGTTCGCCTGGTACACCAGCAACGACCCGAAGGACCCCAAGAATTACACGTTCTTCCTGTACCAGTCGGGTCTGGGTCTGCCGGATGAATCCTACTACCGTGAAGAGAAGCACGAGGCTGCATGCGCGGCGTACGTTGAGCATATTGCCCGCATGTTTGAGCTGACCGGTCTGGCTGAGGGCTTCGGCCTGACCCCGGAGCAGGCGGCTCAGCTGGTGTTCACTCACGAGTCTGAGCTGGCTCGCCTGCACTGGAACGTCGTGGAGAACCGCGACGCCGAGGCGACCTACAACCCGTACCAGGCGACCGAGCTGGACGAGAAGTTCCCCGGCTTCCCGTTCTCGCAGTGGCTGCTGGCTCTGGGTGCCGACCCGGAGACCCTGGGTCAGGTTATTGTGGCTCAGCCGTCCTTCTTTGAGGGTGCGGCGAAGCTGTTCACCTCCATCCCGCTGATGAGCTGGAAGCTGTGGGCTGTGTGGACCGTTCTGCGTTCGCGTGCGCCGTTCATGTACGACGAACTGGTTCAGGAAAGCTTCAACTTCTACGGCAAGACCCTTTCCGGCACTCAGCAGATTCGTGAGCGCTGGAAGCGCGGCGTGGGCGCTGTCGAGAAGGCTCTGGGTGAGGAAATTGGCCAGGAGTACGTGGCTGTGCACTTCCCGCCCTCGCACAAGGAGAAGATGCTGGTTCTGGTCGGCAACCTCCTGGAGGCGTACCGCGAGTCTATTGAGTCACTGGACTGGATGACTGAGGCAACCCGCCAGAAGGCGTTGGAGAAGCTGTCGAAGTTCGTCACCAAGATCGGTTACCCCGATAAGTGGCGTGACTTCTCCGCACTGGAGCTGGTACCCGGTGACCTGTTCGAGAACCTGCGCCGTACCGGAGCGTTTGATGCTGACTGGCTGATTGCCCGTAAGGGTCAGCCGGTGGATAAGTCGGAGTGGCTGATGACTCCGCAGACCGTGAACGCGTACTACATGCCGCCGGCGAATGAGATTGTGTTCCCGGCAGCGATTCTGCAGCCGCCGTACTTCAACCCGGATGCTGACGATGCGGCGAACTACGGCAATATCGGCATGATTATTGGCCACGAGATTGGTCACGGTTTTGACGATCAGGGTTCCCGCTATGACGGCGACGGCAAGCTGGAGAGCTGGTGGACTGAGGAGGATTACGCGAAGTTCAAGGAGCGTACCGCAGCACTGGTGGAGCAGTACAACGCGTACGTTCCGGTGGGTCTGGATCCGAAGTTCCACGTGAACGGTGAGCTGACTCTGGGTGAGAACATTGGCGACCTGTCCGGCATGTCGATTGCATTGAAGGCGTACCGTCTGGCGTTGAAGAAGCAGGGTATTGAGTCGCTGGCTGACGCGCCGGTGATTGACGGCATGACCGGTATTCAGCGTTTCTTCTTCTCGAATGCTCGCGGCTGGTGCACGAAGTCCCGCCCGCAGCATGCTGAGGTGATGATTTCGGTGGATCCGCATTCGCCGGATGAGTTCCGTGTGAACGGTGTGGTGCGCAATATTGATGAGTTCTATGAGGCGTTTGGCGTCTCTGAGGGCGATGCACTGTACCTGGCTCCGGAGGAGCGCGTGCGCATCTGGTAGCACCCCGATGAGGGTATATGCTTTATTGCGTATATAAGAAAGGCGCCCGCCTCGTGGGTTTATTCCACGGGGCGGGCTCCTTTTAGGTGTAGAAGCTACACGCTTCTAGACTGAAGTTTTTAGGAAGCGGAAGCCGATGCGGTTGCCGAAGCAGAATCGCTAGAAGCAACAGGTGATTCAAGCAGTTCCCAGGCACCATTTTTATAGATTCCCCGCAGGGTAATATCAGTAGTAAATTTCCGAGCCTTTTCGGAAATCTCTTGCACTTGACCCTTATAAACCAGAAACTCACCATTGCTCATAGTTAGTTGCGCCTTCCATTCATAGACATCACCGTCACGAGTAGGCTGTGGGGTAAGCAAGGTAAGAGTACTACTCGGGTCGTGCATCCATGCTTCACCCTTCTGGATCAGATCGCCAGCGCTACCGGCTTTGGGGTTATATACATCCTGCATCTTAGACTGATCGACACCGGCCTCACGCAAAGGTTCGCTCTTTCCGGTACGCACATAATATTCAGAGGCTGCTGCAAAGAATGCAATGGACTGGTAGAAGCCCTCCACGCTGTTCTCGTTAGCTACGGCAGGCTTTACAGGCACGGGAGCGTTCTTAGAGGGCTCAGTGCGGGTTCCGGGCTGGTAGTCAGCGGGCTTGGAGGTGTAGCCGTCCAGGACCGCAACGCCGGAGTAGTCGCTACGTACGCTCTTAGATGCCGACGCAGCAGCGGAAGCGCTACCGGATGCGCTTTCGGAAGCAGAGCCACTGGTTGCCTGGGGCTGCGCGCCACATGCTGCGAGGAAGGTTGCGCCACCGGCGGCTACAACCATGCCGAGTGCGGATCGGCGGGTTACGTTCTTCATTGGTTCTCTCTATCTACGGTGGTGGCGCCCGCCTCGTGGGCTTCATGCCACGCGGCGGGCGCCTTTTAGCTGTAGAAGCTACGCGCTTCTAGACTGAAGCTTTTAGGAAGCAGAAGCCGATGCAGAAGCCTCAGATTCAGACTTCATGCCAGTCAGCTTCCACGCGCCGTTCTCGTACACACCGCGCAGGGTACGCTCGTTGACGTTCTCACGACCGCTTTCGGGGACCTCCAGAACCTTATCCTTAGATGCCATGAATTCACCGCGGGTAAGGGTGAAGCGAGCATTCCAGGTGTATACCTTACCATCGCGGGTGGGCTGTGCGGAGAGCATGGTGATGGTGACGGTCGGGTCGTGCATCCAGACTTCGCCCTTGACCAGCTTTTCGCCGAGGGTGCCATCTTCCGGCTCGAGCATCGACTTGAGTTCGCTCTTGTCCATGGCGCTTTCACGCAGGGGCTCGGTCTTACCGGTACGCATGTAGTATTCCATGGCTGCGCCGAAGAACGCGATGGACTGGTACAGGCCCTCCACGCTGTTCTCGTTGGCGACGGCGGGCTTGGTCGGCACGGGCACCGTTCTTGGCCGGCTCGGTTCGGGTTGCCAGCTGGTAGTCAGCAGGCTTGGAGGTGTAACCGTCCAGGACAGCAGCACCGGAGTAGTCGGCGCGTGCGTTGTTAACTTCGGCGTCCGAGGTAGAAGCGCTACCGGATGCAGATGCAGAGCCGCTGGATGCCTGAGACTGCGAACCGCAGGCTGCGAGGAGGGTCGCGCCACCGGCAGCGACAAACAGGCCGAGGGCGGATCGGCGGGTTACGTTCTTCATTTTTCTCTCTATCTGTGGTGTGTTTTCCGCACCGTGGTGCGGGTGATGCCTGCGGCCTCTAACGGGAAGACGGCACTACGTGAGTGTAGTGCCGTCTTCCAGTATATGTTTATTGGCTTGGGATTCTTTAGCCGCCGTAATAGTAGTAGTGGCTGTAGGAGCTGCCGTAGTAGTCGCTGATGACGATGCGGGTGCGGCGGCCGTAGCGGTCGGAGTAGTAGCGGTTGTAAGGGGTGCGGCGCACGGTGGGGCGGTAGGTGGTTGCCTGTGCGGGGGTGAGCAGTGCGCCGAGGGCGGTTGCTGCGCCTGCGCCTGCGGCGGCGAGTGCTGCGCGGCGGGTGAGGCGTGCGGGCTTCTTGGTGGCCATGGTGTGCCTTTCGGGGTCGGTGTTTCTGTGAAGTGACGTGGCGTGTGCACGGCGTGCGGCTGCGCATTAACCATTTCTTATTGTATGCCTCAACGTTAATGTTTTTACGTGCAGAATGCACCTTCTAGTTGAGGGTTAGACCATGCGGGCTAGTCCACGTTTTTCTGGCAGAAAAATTGCGGAAATATTGGTTGAGAAGCACGCCGGGCACGCACTCAATACGGGCTGAAACACGGGCTACATGTCCACTTCGGCGAGGCCGGAAATGTCCTTGTCCTTGATGTGCGGGATGGTGGAGCTCCAGTTCATCCACGCCTTGACTTGGGCGGCTTCTTCGGGGTTGTTCATGTCTGGCCAGCGGCCGTTTTCCATCTTGAATCGGGTCATTGCGAGGAGGTAGTAACCATCATCGCCGGGGCTGAAATTCGTAATTGTCTTGCCTGATTTTGTTTTAAAAGTAACGCTGTCTGACTCATCGCTATCAGAGGCCTGGCTGTATGAAACTGCGTCGATTGCGGTGAGCGGGTAGAAGACCGTGTCTAGAAATGATTCGCCCCTTTCGATTCCTTCCGGCGAGATTTCGGTGTAATCCTCAACAGGTCCGTAGAAGAAGCAGATAGCCATGCACATGGCGCAGAACGCTACGATGTCGTAGAAAAGGTGGAATCCCATGTCGCCGAGTAGGTGCGTTAGGAACATTGCGACAGGAAATATGAGAGCTACAAAGCCGGCCAGGATGATATTGCGAAGCTTGCCGCGGATGATGTGGATGTTTTCGGCGCGTAGCTTCTTGTCGTGGTGGCGGCTCATCTCATGGACGATAGCGGTGCGGCAGATTTTGTACATCAGCCCAAGGCTTAGCACGCCCCATACGGCAATCATGGTGTAGGTAATTATCATGGTGGTCAACTACCCTTTCTGTTTATCGGTGACTCGCAGCCTTCCGGCAACGATGCGGAGGGTGCGGGTTCGTTCTCAGAGTAGCTAACGAAATCGGGTGGGTAAGCAGGAATTCGCGTTATCCGCGGAGTGGTTGCCCAGTCTTCACCGGAGCATCGCGTCGAGTTAACCTTCTGGTCAGATACGGTGCGATAGGCTAAGGATGTGCCCGCCACCTCACCGGGGCGGGCCTGATTCACCAACCGCTACCGCACAAGGACGTACATACTATGAGCACAGCCGAAGTAAGCAGCGAAGCGTAAAAAGGCAACGAAAGCCTAGAAACCTAGCAAGGAAAGCTAACTATCTACAAGAGGCAAACCGATGGAAATTAATTACAAGCGCCGCCAAAGAGTGGCACTCATTATTTCATTCATCATTCTTTGGTACGTGTTCTTTGTTGTCCCTAAAGACTTACGTGATGATAGTGACGGTATCACCGCTACCTGCACCGTAACTAAGGCATATACGAAAGAGCGCGGCGGCACAGTAAGCGGTATGAACGATATTAGACCCAAAGGTATTTTTGAGACAGAAGAATGCGGTACTCTCACGATGTACGTACCTCCGGAAGGTCGCAAGATTCCCGAGTATGTTGAGACCGTCAAGCCTGGCAAAAAATACCTATTCCATGTCGCAAACTCATCTCCTGAAAAGGAACGAGATTTTGAGACGACCCGCTTTGAAGAAATCACAGAGTAACAGCCTGCAGCCCAGAAAGAAGGTGAAAAGCAGTGAAAAAGAACTCCCCGAGGAAAAAGAATGTTTCAAAGAAAAGGAACACC